>OHJP01000059.1_pt1 | contig 68956 bp, 52 predicted proteins | sample 1568591 | NCBI WGS metagenome assembly OHJP01 (sample SAMEA3879567, study PRJEB24766) | human gut metagenome | biome: human-associated habitat; feature: feces | place: USA | collected 1985/1987
TCGAGCCGATCGGTTGCAATACGAATTGCCCGAAAGTGGAGTGCAAGGTACTCGACTACACCGAGTGTATCATCTATCTCTTCGAGCGTCCGCAAAACATATGCGACAACCGTTTCAACAAAGGCGTCTCCATCGTGGAGAACGAACGCCAGCAACCCATCGTAATGACGATGGTTCCACCGATACAACTCTTCATCGAGGGCATGAGACTCTATCTCAACGATGATTTAAGATGCTCCGGGCTGATGCAAGCCAAACGCTCGGAGATGGTCTACTTGCTGAACTGCTACTACCCCATCAAGGAGCTGGCCGCCTTTTACGCCCCGATTTACCGGTATAGCCATAGTTTCCAGTATTTCGTGATGCAAAACTACCAAAAGGCGAAAGACGTGGAGACCTTCGCCCAATTGGGAGGCTACAGCGTACCCACCTTCCGCCGTATCTTCAAGGATACGTTCGGAGAACCCGCTTATCAATGGATGCTGAAACGCAAATGCCAAGACATCCACAACGACCTCATCATGACCGAGCTTTCGATCTCCGAGATCTGCTACAAATACGGATTCGAGTCTTTGTCGAACTTCTCCCATTTCTGCCGGGCGAATTTTGGCCAATCTCCCCGTGCCGTTCGCTCCTTGAAAGATGAAAATACATAAGAATCAATGCTTTTTAGCATTAATTCTATCTTTTGCAACTCTTTGGACAGAAAAAGCAATATTACCCTTTCGCTTTCCCTATACATTTGCGTATTGACAATCAAGAATTATTGATTTTCATACAAAATTATAATGTATAGATATAGTAACACTAGTATTATCTTGAAGGTCTCTATCGCGGTTTTATTCATTATCGGCATGGTGCTGGAATGTAGTTGCGAGAGATCAGAGGAGCCGAAAAAAGCAGGTACGGGCTACATCACTTACACCCTTCATTGGGACAGCGTGATACCCGGTTTCTCGGCACCGGAGAAACTTCGTTATTGCATCTACCCGTCGGAGGGCGGACCGATGATACAGACAGATGGAGACGCGAATGGCATCACCCTATTCTTACCACCGGATAAATACAATGTATTGATTTTTAATTACGACGCGAAAAACATAGATTTTCGCAATATGTCAAAGTTCGAGGAGGCGGAAGCGTACACCCTCCAGACAAAGGCTACCGGGACGGGATCGCAGGGTATAACCCCACTCTATGGGTTGGTAATCGACACCTTAGAGGTACTCCCAAATGTAGAGAACTCTGCCATATTAGTACCGACTCCCTTAGTCCGACACATCTCTTTCAAGGTGCAGATAGACAAACCGGAGGAAATACAAGCTTGCCAAGGCTCTTTATCGGGCGTATTGACCTCACTAAACCTGAGTAAACGCAAGGTGACGACGCAGGCTACCACATCTGTAAAATTTAACATGGAAACCTCCGAGATAGGAATGGGTGGAGACTTGATCATATTAGGTAGCCCCCACCCCACGGAAAATGAACAGCATCCTGTCACCCATCAAGTGACAATGGATTTTACCCTAAGCGACGGTAGCACGGTTTCCTCTACCGTCGACTTGGGAAACAAATTAAACGAAATAGATTCTCCTCATATCAACGTATCTATGAACGCCACAGTAGAGAAGAGTCCGAATTTCTCGATCCGACTCCAGAACTGGGAAGTAGGCCCCGGCGAAGAGACCACGATAGAATAAAATAGATTAAAATTAGAATAGTAACAACTTAAATTAGGGTAAAATGAAAAAGTTAATGATTAGTATGTTAGCCATGGCAGCCATGGTTAGCTGTACAAATGAGATTGAAAGTCCGGAAGTTCCAGTAAATGAGGGGCCAGTACCTGTAACATTAAATGCAGGCATAAATCAAGTAACAACAAAAGCAATAGTTGCACAAGATGCTAATATCAGTGCAATAGTTTATGCTAGTGCAACAACTAATAACTATAAAACTCTTGCATGGACAGGAGACAATGCAGGTAAAATTAGTATTACCAATGGAACAACAGTCGCTTTTACGCAAACTGAATATTATCCAAGTGATGGTAGTAGCATATATATGAAAGCTGTATATCCAGTACCTAGCGCTGCTCCTACAAATAATATCATTACATACACCATTGATGGGGATATGGATATTATGATGACAGGCGAATTATCGGGAAGTAGAAAAACAAGTGAAAGCGGTAGTAAGGAATTGAACTTTAATCATATGTTAACCCAATTAAAAATTAAAGTTATTGCAGAAGACGCAGCCGCAAAAACCGCATGGGGAGAGATTTCCAGTATTACCGTAAACAAAGTAAACACTAGTATTCAATTAGATTTATCAAAAGCTTACAATGGAACAGCTACAGATGCCGCACTAACCTCTACTGGCTCCAACGATAAATCCATAACATTCGTAGGATTACCTACTGATAAAACAATGCCTACAATATCAACTGAAACTACAGCTGCAGAAATTGCTGCTAGCGCCAAAGAAATGGGATATGCAATGATCCAACCCGGCAATACAGATTATGAGTTGTCAATAACCACAGCTAATAGCACGGACATGAAGGTTAATGTAACGTTAACTGAATCAAAAGCCAGTACATCTTATGACATTGTCTTAACATTTAAGGCTTCTTCTATCACAGCTTCAGCAACAATAGGAGAATGGATATCTGGAACTGGAACAAATACGGAAGTTAAATAAACAATAAATCAAAAATAGAAGGTATCAAAAACCTTCTATTTTTGAAATAAATATAGTATTATGCATATAAAAACTTCATCATATTTGTTATGTTCTTTATTGCTTTTATTAGCATGTAACGAAGAACAACTCTTACAGGAGTATGACAAAGATGCGCCTATTCACTTTACATCTAAGTGCATTGAAGTTTTTACAAGAGTTACAGGCGTAATTAACAATAATCAATTACCAGCAAACAACCAAATAAGTTTATTTTCAATTCAACATCTAAACGAGAGTCCGGCAATTTTATGGGAACCGGAACTTTTCAACAATACTATCGGCATTGCAGATAAAAACGGTGATATACTTTACGACAACACCTATTATTTCCCTGCAGGTGAACAAATTGATTTTTTCGCAGTTCATCCTCTTATATCTTCTACTACAACAGGATCAAATTATGATGGTAGTAACATAACCACTATTACCCTAAATGAGAATACTGTAGACCAATATGACCTCATGTACGCTTCTTTGTTAAATCAGTCAAAAAAATCATCCCTATTAGTATTCGAATTCCAACATTTACTTACACAAATAACATTTAATATAATAAAGGCTCACAATATAACCATTGATCTTCCTCTAACTAAAGTACAAATCAATGCCTCACAAAGTGCGACATTAGATATATGGAAAGGTTCCCTATGTAATATACAAGGAGAAGCTACCTACATTTTAAATACTAATACTACATTAGGAACTGAAGAAACTCTTATTCCCGGACAATTCCTTTTGTTTCCTCAAAAAGCGACTAAAATGATTTTAACTTTCGGTAATGATGGAAATAACATATTCGAAGTTCCTCTTTCTGGTGATCCCCAAACATGGGAACCCGGAGTCAATTATCAATATAACATAACAATATCCCGAAATATCCCAGAGTCCGTATCTACAGAAACTCCAGTAGATAACACCGAGAATACGATCGTGGATAATACACCAGTTGATAACGAGACAACGACTGACCCGAACAACGTTGCTCCGGTAACCAAGGCGATAACACCAAACACAGTCATGGTATATCGATCAATCGATTAAAAAAATAAACTTATAAAAAACACAAAAGATGAAACATAGACAACTACTTATCGCCTTATCCCTAGTCTTAGGGTTCTTCCTGCTTAATTGTACGGGAGATGATAATAACGAACTATCCATAGAGGCTCCCGTTAGCATTCATTTTAATGGTTCTCCCTACCGATTGAACACTAAAGCGATCCATAGAGAAAGTACCATGCCTACCGACCAGCCGATCGGTATCTACGGCTGGGGACATAAAGTCAGCGAAAGCGCACCGCTTGTCGCCCGGCAAGACCTCACCAACCAAGCCTATACCACGGAAGACGGTACAAGCTATATATCCAAGGTAGATGCCCATTTCCCGGTAGCCGCCGATACAGTTATCGACTTTTACGCCTACTACCCTTATCAAGCGTCGCTAAACGGCACGAAAGCTACCTACGACCTAAAAGACCAGATCGATATCATGTGGGCTACTCCCATATTAAATAAAGGCAAGATGGATGTACAAACCGATAGCGACAACTCATCGGCTACCGTAGCCCTCAGCTTCAACCACCAATTATCCGCTATCACGATAATCATCAAAAAAGCGGATGATATCAAGGAAACCTTGTCTTTACAAAAAGTAGAACTACTCAAGTATTCCCCATCTATCACAATGGATATCAAGACAGGCACCTTATCCACTACCGGTACGATGACCGACTATCTTTTACCGACCGCTCCCGTAACCATCACCCCCAAAGAAGCAACCGTATTATCCGACTACATGCTTTACCCGGGCGAGACACCCACGTTCCGCTTTACGATCAGCGATCACCTCTATGAGGTAAAGCCCGCCCAAGCCTTTATGACCGGAAAACTACAAAAATACATTTTCACCATACAAGCGGAGAATATTAACGTCTCCGCCGCCATCAACCCATGGGCCAACGGTCCCGATGGCTCTGGCGAGATCGGCATTTAAAGGCGTATATCGTAACACACCCTTTCCGCAAGAATCACCAAATAGCGGGAAGGGAATAGTCCATGGATGGACCTGTCACCTATAAGATTGATTTTATAAAAACATCTACAACATCTACCACTACATCATACATCCATTGCAAATCAAAGTATTAGCTATTGGTTGTAGATATCCGGGCATCTACAATTATCATTAAACATCTACCACTTATACTTGATATTCGCGCTTTTTATTTGTCAGTGAAAAGTTCCAGCCTTAAAAAAGGAGGCCTTAAAGTTTACGATAAACATCCTCAAAAGGTACTCTGCAACGTTCTCCCCAAATGCCTTTATTTCCATCCCGTATCCCACAAGGAATAGCCATGTTTATTTCAGCACCATGAGGTAGTTTCAATGTCCTTTTTAGCCGACGGCTGTCCAGCCCTTCTAAGGGGCACGTGTCATAGCCTTCGTTTGCCATCGCGATCATAAACGTTTGCGCGGCAAGCGCACAGGATTTATGGGCTGTCACACGTATGTCGTTCTCGGAAACTTCAAGCATCATCGGACGGAAAATACTGATTATATTGGCCAACAATTTCCTGAGCAATCCAAGAATACCGAAAAAGCGGGCATAAACAAAAGGCATCAATATACCGTAATATATTTCCCGATCCTTAATACGTTTGGCCTGACGTTCTTTAGGACTGTAATGACGAATGTTCTCCCGTTCAAAATTGAGTACGAATCGCGCATGTTTCCTGTACCAGTCACGCCGAACCACAAAAATAACAATTTGTGAAGCGGTAGAAGCCGCTTTCTGACCAAGGCAGTCCCTTGAGATTTTCGCCAACAATTCAGGTTCCGTAATATGGTAAAATTCCCATAATTGCATATCAGAACTGTTAGGAGCCAATGTAGCCAGTTCTAAACAATGTTTTACCTTTTCCGTATCTATTGGTTTTTCTGTATCATACACCCGTACAGAACGACGATGATGAAGGACTTCATCTAAATTCATAATGATACTGATTTAAATTAAACCGCTGTTCCAACACGTTATCCAAGCTGTTTGCATGATCCAACAGCTTTTTGAATTCAGGCTTTTCCCAATACTTTTCGGACATTTCATCCCCAAAAATTGGTTTTAAACTTTCGGGATCAATGGGAGTATAACCTCCTTTCGGATTGGCTACCGTTATGTCATAGCCGCTTTCTTTTGCTCTATGACAGATATGAGTAAACTCACTAAGCCATAATCCGGTCGCGAGTTTCCCATTGGCAAAAGTAGCTGTACTGCCAACTATTATTAAAATCTTCATGATCATCAAATTATTGATTCATATTCTTTAAAAGAAAACATACATATGGATGGATTGTTTTTCAGAATATGGAATTTCTATAAGAGAGCAAACAGTTTCTCTTAGGGAAAACTAAAGTTTCGCAAGCACGAAACAAAAGTTTCCTTATGAGAAAACAAGAGTTTCCCTATATGAAAACTTTTGTTTTATACCACAAAAAACTATAAATGTCAATTATTCAACCTTTTAAATATAAAGCCTAAAGTAGCCAGTCTGCCGGCATACCGTTGCGCCACGGAGATGCGTCAGGGCGAATGACACAGTTGGTGAGTAAGAAGACGGCTGCATTTAGTGGTTGAAAAGTAGCAAATGGTGGTAGATGTAAGCTGATAGTTGTAGATAATAAACATCTACAACCACCCGATAAGTTTATTATAATCAATAACTTATACATGTAGTGGTAGATATGGTAGATGATTCAGTATTATCTGGTTAGCTATGAGACCGAGCCGCTAGTATAAAAACACTCCTAGTGAATAATTTACGGCTTGTGAAGTGAATAATCCACCACTCGAAAAGCCTTTCTTGGCAGGCAAAACAAAATAATTGTTGCTGGAAGGTTACAATAAGCTCTTTATCAAACCTTTCTTCTTCATAAAGACAAAACTTCTCTCGCTACGCAAGGAAGAAATTTAAACCGGCCTTTATCGGTGGCAATGATATTTTTCGTATATTAGTAACCTTACATCATGACACAGCATGAACTCATACAATGATAAACAGCAACAAGTAGACTCAAATCGTCAGGATATCCCTTCGACAAAAAAGAACAGGATGTCTCAACCCTCATTTGAGTTTATAGATAAACGGCCTGACGCATGTAAACAAATGAGACTAATAGAATCGATCAAGCCTCCCCACACACCTGTCATTCCTCATAGTCAACCCCCGGCCATACAGCGTATGATCGGAATGGAAATAGAGCTAAACATCCCCTTTTATCAAGAAAATGAAAATTATACCACCCAAAATATCTTTCCGGTACTTAACTCGAATAAGCGCGATATCCTAACAGAAAACGACAGAAAAGAGATAAGTAGTTTCCTTTGGGGAGGATGCGAATATGGGACCGTATATGGGAAAAGCGATAATTTTGATATCTCGGCTGATCACGGAGGATTCAGCGTCGCCCATAAAAACTTCCTCGAAGAAATAACAGGAACGCTTGTCCATAACACGGGCAATAGAAAAAGCATGACTAATATGGAATACCGCACGATCCCTTTTGAGGAAAGAAAGCCCTCCGATCAAAGAGAATTCAATGCGACCGTAGCGCAAATACAAGATCACGCTAACAAATCCGTAATCAAGGCAACATCAGACCGACAAAGCAACCTAGACCTTCCCGCTGAACGAATGTATACCGGAATCCCGAAGGAAGCATTGACGCGCTTAACAAGAAATTATCCACGAGCACAAACCATGCTACAGACCCTAATACAAAGTAATGTCCCCTATGCCTATTACCAGACAACAACAGGACTACTACCCTCTGAGATACCCGGCTTTTTTAATGAAGCCATAAACGATTTTGATATACACAATCATACGGGAAGACAAAATCCCCAGATAACGAGAATAACAAAATGCCATTTGGAGAAATCCATAGAGATAGCAGACAAGACCGTGGAGAAGTGCACATGGCTAAGCCAATTTTCCACGGCAGAACTAAAATCAATCAAAGGATGGCTCACACTCGTAGCTGAATATATGTTGGGCTATGACCTTGAAATCACCTCCTTAAGGTTTGATCCAATAACACAAAAACGAAGGACCAGTACTGAAAAAAACATATTACCTTATTTATCTAAGACCCCTATGGGGGAAACGCTTCAAGCGCTGCCACCAGGAGTCAGAGAGCATATTTATGCGAATAGGGATAAATGGGAACAATTATTCACAGATATGGCACGCATAAAAAATAAAGCCAACATATTTAATGCGATTGGCGAAAGAGATACACGTATAGGGCATGGAGAAATGTTTGGAAGAAACACCACTCCCTTAAGCTGGATCAAAACTTTATTACATAAATATGCTAAATCAAACATTGATCTGGAAAACATATCAACCGAATTAGAGACAAGGAAGGACTCCATAGACAACTCACAAACGGCAGGAATGAAAGACAATCTCCTATTGAAACAAATATATACCAATACAGAAGAACTCGTAGATCGCACAATCATCAGTAACAACGTTATACTTCAAAAATTAGGAGTTCCTCCTAGCTTACCTTCTTTAAGAGGTTGGTTATCTCTTATCTCTTTGATGATATACACGGATCGGTTTAAAGCAAGCTGTACCTATTTATCACAAAATAAAGTAGTCTCAGAAAACTTCATGACAGAACTCGATAAAATATCTCCCTCTTATTCAGACATAGGGTCTGCAATTAACCAAATTCCATTTCGATACAGACCTAACTTCAAGAGAGAGATCGATGGGAAACCGGTATGGAAAGAGTTTATGAAGCAGTTCCATTCTTTATCTATGGATAGTAAATATTTTGGAGAATTGCTAATTAAGCCCTCTTATTTCGCTCCACAGGAATGGGATACAATTGAACAGCTGGTAGATTATGTGAATACAGAAATGGTACTAATTGATAATATGCTGGACTTGGATGAGGAAAACTCGGAGGAATTGGAGCCTAGATTAAGTTTCAATGAAGAGCAAGCGATTCCATTGGAAGATCGGAGAACGGCAAACAAGATAAGCTACCAAGGCGCATCTGATATACATAACTTAACAAATATACTAACAAAAGAATGGGAAAGAGCATTAGAAAGAAGAAAGCGCTCGACATATTCAAGAACTAGATTAACCCAAGAATATAATAAAAAACTCCCATATATCAAAATTTGGTTTACAGAGTACGAGCCAATAAATAATGAAATCAAAACGATATTACAAAACTTAATGCAAGTTAATATAAATGCGGCCGATGCTGAATCTGAATATAAAAGATTTAATGATTACGTAACCAAACTGGATCACCATATCCAATTTTGCAAGCCGGATATATTGAACGAGCTAAGGATGTTCTTCCTTGGAATCCAACCTCCAGAAAAAAGACCTCCTTATTTTGAGACATTCAATACTCTTTTCTTTTCCAAACTCGAATCGGAACAAGATGTAAGCCGTTTTCTTGAGCTAAGAGATTCTCTTTCCGAATATAAAAAGATTGTTGAGGCAGAAGCACTGCGCGAACTCGATTTACGGAGGCGACAAGCAGAAATAGAAAATAAGGCACAAATTTTAAGAAGGGGCAGGATAACCCCTTCCGCTGTTATCAAGTCTCCAAACCCAGTTATTACCAAACCCAAACTCCCACAGACAGGTCTTCCTAGTATCCGCAAACCGTAGAGCTAATCACAATATCATTTGTTCTACCTATGAGGTAAAGCAATAGGTCCTCGGCTGGTGGAGCATTATAAGACTCAATCATATTCACCCGGGCCAAGACCGGTTACTTGTCGGATCAACTCGGAGTCGATGCCTAAGGCTTTCATTCTCTGGGCGGTTCGCTCTAAGCCTTCGGCTAATCCTTCCTCACGACCCTCCTTTAGACCTTCCTTCCGACCTTCTTCACGGCCCTCGATCTTACCTTCTAGCTTAGCGGAATCAAGTACGTCGTTTTGGATCATGATAGCGCTCAAATGCTCATCGTAGGCGTGACGCTCGGCGGGGGACATGGAGTAGTATCGCAATTTCTCGCGCGCCTCGCCCAAGCCGGGAGCCGTCGTGTCGGGACGAATACGGCCATCCTTCAAGTAATCCATCCACTCTTCCAAGGGAGTGACGGCCACCTTGTTGAACTCGTTCACGCGTATTAGGATATATTCGGGGAAGATCTCGGAGGGCAGGCGGGAAACAATCGCCTCTCGCTCCTTCATGTTAACCAGCAAACGGTCCTTGGAGTGAACGCCAATGAACTGATTCTGCCCATGGTACAGGTAATCCTCGCCGATGCCGATATCGAAATAGAGAATGCTGATCGAATAGATCTTCTTCACCTTGTAGTAAGCCTCGCCCAGATAAATATGCTCGGTGATCGCCTTCGCGACACCGTAAAGGATGCGTTCGAGATAATAAAGCTCGCGCGTGTTCTGGATCTCTATGATGATGATTTCCCCCTTGCTGTTCAGGGCCTTGATGTCCACACGGTTGAACTTGTCTTCCGCAGACAGTTGGTTGCCCTCGCTCTCCAGCAGCTCCACGATCGTGATCCTCTCTCCGATGAATACCGTGAGAAATCCCTCGAGCACATCGAAATTGGCCTTCTGACGAAGCAGACGCTTGATGGCCCAATCGAAACGGATATACTTGTCTTGCATCTCGTTCATAAACTCTTGTTCCTTTTTTGTTTTCATAGTCAATTGATTTTGATTCGCTATCCACTATCGGACACTCTGTCAAAGATAATCCTTAATTCGGAAAGAAACAATAGCAAGAACTTTCTTTCAGCGAAAAACGAACAATCCATTTTACAGAATGTCCAAATGTTCTGTCAATACATTTACGAATGTTCGTAATGGCGCACCTTCATAATTATCCAACTCCCCAACCAAGATCAACGCGGCGTTCTTCATCCACGGGTGGTAAGGGATGGATAGTTCATAGGGGATTTCCCGGATCAGTTCCGGGGTGTTCTTGATTACCGTATAAGCGTCGCCATCGGCGGCTTTCTTGCCTTGGAAGGCTAAGGTGCGGTCGTACATTTTTTGCTTGTTTACTCCGTTTAATACGACCGGGGCCATGACTACGGAATCTCTGTCGCTACGCAACATCGGCATCAAGGACAGGGTTTGATATCGGCCCACGGAGAGTCCGCAGACACTGATCGTTAGGTCTAGACGCAAGGAGTTGCCCTCGCGCTCGACGCGGTTTTGCTTCACGGAGACTTGCCCCCGGTAAGATTGTATAGGTACCTGCGCTTCCGCCGGAACAACAAGGCCGATCACAAGCAAGCATATATAAATGAATGTCTTCATAGATTTATCTCTTTATTTGATGATATAAACGATACTGATACCCGCCTTTGTCAATCCCCAATACTCGTTGCGGAACTTGCCGATAGGCGCGTCTCCTTTAGGAAAAGCGTACTTATCATATTCGAAATGCAAGTATCCGAAACCCGCCGTGAACTCCACGTTCCAACGGGGCGACACGTATAACTGATAACCATAAGAGATACCGCCGCCATAAGCGTTACCCTTATAACTATTCTTTTTCTCCATCCCATACAGGAGCTTCAAACCGGCGAAATCATAATCCATATACTGGGCATGAACCCCGAAGAAATGTCCGTTGAAACGCTCGTGTATCCAGTAGCGCGCCTCTGGTTGTATCATCCAATGCTTAAATGACTTATCGTTCGAGAATGTCCAACCGTTATAATATCCCGACGCCTCAACCGACCAATGCTTGTTGAAAGCGACCTCCGCCCCAACGTTCGGCGTAGTGATCGCGTCATAAAGCACATTGGTCTTCACGGCCACGACCTGTCCTTGAATATCCATAAAGGCTGACAAAAGGAATACTAACAGTAAATATAGTTTATTCATATCTCCCGATTCATTAGGTTTGTTTATTTAAGAGACAAAACCGTACAAATATAAATATTATTTATCAGTCATTTGTACGTTAACTTATATAATATCCACGATTTCAAATGAAAAACGTTATCTTTGTAAGATAAATCCAGCATATGACTCATGAAGGCTAAATATATCGTAATTTTCGTCCTGTCACTCCTTACGTTTGTCGCTTGCGATAAAGAGGAGGTCGTTATCCCGACTACCGCCCCACGTACGGTTCTTATCTATTTCGCGGGGGATAATAGCCTGAGTGGATTTGTGAGCCAAAACCTGAGAGCGATAAAGGCAGGTATTGAGCAAGATGGATTGAACAACGGCAATTTGTTGATCTATACGGATAAGCAAAACGAGGCTCCCCAGCTTTTCCAATTAAAGCTGGAAGCGGATACTGTCCGGCAGATCGTGCTAGAGACCTACGACTCGAAACAGAACTCGGCCTCTACCGAGACGCTGACGCAAATAATCGACAAGGTACAAAAGGAATACCCGGCGGATAGTTACGGGTTGGTGCTGTGGAGCCACGGAACGGGATGGCTGCCTTCGGATATCTATAGTTATCTGCGTTCTTTCGGGCAAGACGGGAAGAATAATTTCATGGAGATCAATGATCTGGCCTCCGCCTTATCGAAGTATCATTTTGATTTTCTTTTGTTCGACGCTTGCTATATGTCGTGCGCCGAGGTAGCTTACGCTTTCCGGGGATGCGCGGATTATATCATCGGCTCGCCCACGGAGATACTGGCCAATGGTTTCCCCTATCAAACGATCATGGGGGATATGTTCAAGAAAGAAGCTGATGTGGTGGGGATAGCGACAAAGTTTTATACGTATTATCAAAGTGAGGCAGGCACGATCTCGGTCATGAAAAGCGATGAGCTGGATGAATTGGCCGCTACTTGCCGTGCCATATTCCATGATAAGACGGAAAGTGATCTTTTCGCCGTACCCGCTAGCGAATTGCAGATCATGGAGTATTTGACGCCGAATTATCATGCCTTATACGATTTCGATGATTACGTGAGCCGTCTCGCCACGGAAGAGCAATATAACGCATTCAAGCGGAGCATGGAAAAGGCGGTTATTTACAAGGCTACTACACCCAAGGCGGTTTACGCTTATCCGTATCCGTATGGAAGCTATCTGCCGGTCAATAAATATAGCGGCTTATCCATTTACGTCCCCCAAGAAGCCTTGCCCAAACTGAACGAGTGGTACAAGGATCTTGAGTGGTATAAAAATGTATATCAATGATTAAAACTCATCTCTTAGCCAGCGTTTACCACGAGGGGTATACAGGAATATCAAAAAACCTGCCGCCATTATAGAAATAACCGTAAAGAATACTGCTAATAACATATTTCTCTATTTTAATAATGCGCTTCCTACTCCCAATACAAGAGCGGCAAAAGTTAATTTTGACAAATCGAAGAAATACTTTGAAGTATTTTCTCTTCTGTTCTTCATTAAATCCTGAGCCGCTTTTCTTTTTTCAATGTTACCGTTATAGTTACTCATAGCAAAAATACTAATATTATTTCACAAATGAACTTATTTCACTAAAAACACTTCCTTATATCGTTTTACCTGTCCTTGAGGATGAACAAGTTCCGCATAGAAAATATAAACGCCTGTTCTCACCTTGGAACCATTCACCGCAAGGCCGTTCCAAGTCAATTCACCTTCTATCCCTAATAAGTCATGATTTACCACCTCACTGATACGCCTTCCGGAGATATCAAATATCCAAGCCCTACAAGTATAGCCGGATTCATCAAGATGGTAGGAGATCGTATATTCCTTCGTTGCCTCAGAATAAACGGGAGGCTCTATGCCCGTTACCTCGCCTTCATCTTGCTTTCCATATTGGGAATTCCGATAGCCGGGCGTACCGTATCCCGCCGTGGCCGAAGCCGAGGTCCAATTCATCTCATCCTGCGTATCGCTATCAGGATTAATCCGCTCCAAGGCAATCCCCTTCTCGTTTTTCACGGATGGGGCATGCCATTTAGAGGAATAACGAATCTCATCGATCATAACCTCATCTTCTGTACGAAACAGGACTAACGTAGCGGAGGTATTTGCCAAGACCGGAAGTTTTAATTCATGCAAAGCATCCGGTGAGGATATCAGATAAAAATCGCTCACACCTTCTCTATTTTTAGTCAACAACGCATAATCTTGTGGCTCTAAAGAAGAGACTATAGAAGATAAAGAATAACGCGTACTCAATGTACCATCGGATTTACGGGTAGCAACAGACAGTCCGGCCAAAGGCAATGTCCAGTCCGAACGATTATAAAGCTCGATATACTCACTCCCTTCCGGGTAAGGATTCGGCAGCAACTCGTTAAAAATAATCTCATTGGGTAAGACGATAATGTCCGTGGGGATATCCGGTTTATCGGGAGTGTCCGGACGATCCGGATCTTCGGGTTCATCGTCAGGAGAAGAGTTCGCAGAACCCGGCGTGCCTCCTCGCTCATCCGTTGATAAATAAAAACCGGTTTCAGAGCGCTCCCAAGCGACACCGGCTTTCGCCTTCTCATAAGCAATCCGGTCAATCTCCTTACCGGAAGGATCGAATAAAGCAAGCTCCTTCCCCGTGTTCACCAACGACGCCGGGAATTTATCCAAGGGCAGATCCAGCCCCGCATCATCAATATGTATATCCCTACCGGACCGATAAAGCACGGCATATCCATCCGCATCCAAAAGCAAAGTTGTCAATACCGTTGGCTTACTACCATATAAGAATGACCAACCATTTAACTCTATAGCCTTATCCGTCGTATTATAAAGTTCCACATACTCCGTTTCCGGAAAAGCCTTTTGTCCTTTCGGATCAGCCATCACCTCATTAATACGGATACTACCGGCGGGGAAGGGGTATCCGGTGCCTCCGGAACATCCGGCTCTTCCTCATATTCCAACCGAATCTCGGTTGAACTCTCCGGCATCTTATTCCCCTCAAAGTCCATTAAGCCCGAGCATGATAAGTCATAGTCTACCCCAACCTTCAACCTCTTACCAAAGCTGATATTCACATGAGTCCGCATATCATCCGCATAGGTCATACGAGAGGCGTTACCGATACCCGATATAGAAAATACCGCCTCACGTATATCCACCGGAAGATCATATTGCAGCTGGAAAGCAGATTCAGAGATCGGCTGTACAGCGAGAAGCTGAGGCAACACCGACGGCTGTTCCGGAAGATCCGGCTCAGACGGCCCATCATTCGCCAATGAATTCCGTGACCCGGGTGTTCCCCCTCTCTTATCCTCACACTCATACAACTCATCGCCCACACGTTCCCAAGAGACGGCTTTCGTCGCCTTCGGATAATAGATATCATCCACCAAACGCCCGGTAGGATCGTATAAAGCCAACTCTTTTCCCGCATTCGCCAAATTACGCGGGAAATCATCCAACGGCATCAACAAACCTCCGGCGTCTGCCACCATCTCATAGGTAGATTTATACAATACCACATAACCATCTGCCGGCAAGAGAAGCGAGACCAGAGGAACAGAGGTATTACCATACCAAAATTGCCAGCCTTCCAATTGCACCGGCTCATCGGAATAATTATACAATTCCACGTACTCAGTCTCGGGGAATGCCTCCAACCCTTTCGGATCGGCCATGATCTCATTGATACGGATACCCGCTTTCGACTGCGAATAAACACAAACAGGAAGTAAAAACGCTAGAATTAGCAAGATTTGTTTCATAGCTATCTGGATTTAGTTATAAATTTATCTATCTTTGCACCCTAATGACATACAACTGTAAACGAGGGGGCTTAAAAGGCTTAAAATCGAAAGCCCTTTTGCGCAGCAAAGTTATAACTATTTTACATTATTCAAATTAAATCAGTGCTCAAAATGAAAGTAGCAATTGTTGGTGTAAGTGGAGCCGTGGGACAGGAGTTCCTGCGTGTACTCGACCAGAGAAACTTCCCGATGGATGAGCTGGTACTTTTTGGCTCATCTCGTAGTGCCGGACGTGTTTATACCTTCCGTGGTAAACAGTATACCGTTAAGGAACTGAAGCATAACGACGACTTTAAGGGAATCGATGTTGCTTTTGTTTCAGCCGGAGGTGGTACTTCCAAGGAATTTGAGAAGACGATCACAAAGCATGGCGCGGTGATGATCGATAACTCCAGTGCGTTCCGTATGGACGAGGATGTTCCATTGGTCGTACCGGAAGTAAACCCGGAGGATGCCTTGAACCGTCCTCGTGGCGTGATCGCTAACCCGAATTGTACGACGATCCAGATGGTCGTAGCGTTGAAGGCGATCGAGAACTTATCTCATATCAAGCGTGTTCACGTATCTACTTATCAAGCCGCCAGTGGAGCGGGGGCTACCGCTATGGCCGAGTTGGTAAAACAATACGAGCAACTGCTGAAGGGTGAGGAGCCTACAGTGGAGAAATTCGCTTATCAATTGGCATATAACGTAATCCCTCACGTAGACGTATTCACGGAAAACGGCTATACGAAAGAGGAGATGAAGATGTATAACGAGACCCGCAAGATCATGCACTCGGATATCGAGGTGAGCGCTACTTGTGTTCGCGTACCGGTTATGCGTGCGCATAGCGAATCTACTTGGGTAGAGACAGAGCGTCCGATCAGCGTGGAAGAGGCTCGCGAGGCTTTCGCCAAGGCCGAGGGCGTGGTATTGCAAGATGAACCGGCAAACAAGGATTATCCGATGCCGTTGTTCGTAGCGGATCACGATCCGGTTTACGTAGGCCGTATCCGTAAGGATATCAGCAACCCGAATGGTTTGACATTCTGGACCGTGAGCGACCAGATCAAGAAAGGCGCCGCTTTGAACGCCGTGCAGATCGCCGAGTACTTGCTAAAGGTGGGTAATATCAAATAACAGACAACTTTGTAAATTCTATATACGTGGAAGCGGGATCAAGAGAATACTCTTATCCCGCTTTTTTATGCTTAGCGTAATTCTTCCAGCTTTTTTAAAACGTATAAATCAACACGCCCAATACCCGATGGTTAGTTACCGAATGCGTGTCATGAATCCGTCCGCCATCTTGCAAATCCACATGGCCATACCATGCGATGGAAGGACTGTATTCAACACCCAATTTCCAGTGCGGAAGATTATACGAAAGCTGCAGGTTAGTCGTAAAGACCTGATCCACATCCAGACCTACGCCATACGTCTTACCTACCAGCGCCTCATTCGCTCCCAAGTTCTTCAAATAGCCTACGAACAAACCCGGCTTCCATTTCTTGCCATACACGATATTCAACCAAGAAGTAGAGAATAGATACGGTGAATATTCCTGCTCACCGGTATGCGAGTCGATAGAGGTGACACCGTAACCACCCAACATACAAGTTTGCGTCAAGTTAGAAGCCAGCAAGGTTTTCGCCATCACCAACCAATTCGCGTCCTGATATTTCACGTGCGCCTCGCCGGATACGGAAGTGACCCTCTCGCTGACTTTATAAATCTTGCCATCCACCTCGTTCTGCGTTCTCGGCACCAACGACAAGATCTCCATACCGGCTCCTACCTGCCAACCGGGTTTCTTATAATCCACCCCGAGATAAACTTCCGGTACGCAACTATTCTTGATATATTCCTCACTCTTTCCATTCGGTCCTGCCGATAGATATTGCAACTGCCATAGAACCGATCCGGTCAATTGCCAACCCTTGTTCGTATAACGATACCGAATCTGCGGGCTGCGGTTAAACGGCTGGAACGGGGCGCCGGTAGAAAGATTCAACATCTGAGGAAAGACCTCGCCAAATAGCGGATGCCACGTCTGTCCGATCAAGACAGCGGACTTGCCCCAATCCAAATTCACATAAGCGTGACGAATACGGAGTACCGCCCAATTGCTACCCGAGCCCCGGAAATCGGCCTCCAATTTCAAGGAAGTCTTGGCCGAACCAACCTTCGGTCCTTGTACATCGATTCCCAAGCGGGAGTAAAGCAGGTAAAAACTACCGTTCGGACTAGCGTTCAAGTCCTTGCCATCCGCATCCAACGCCACGTCCTTCGGATATAGGTGGAACAAGCCATCCACGATCTCGGCGTTCGCACGGGAATTATAGAACAAGTCGCCACGTACCTGTCCGTAAAATTTGTAAGAGAAGTTTTTCTTTTGCGCCTGTAGGCATACAGCCATACATAGGCCGATCAAAAGAAGCAAGTTGCGTTTCATTTCCATTCCGGTCAATCTATCTTTAAAAATAATACATCATCAAACCTAATATACGATGGTTCGTTATCGCATGTATTTGCTCGATACGTCCGCTCTCTAAGTCGGTCGTGCCATAATAAGCCGTCGCCGGACAATACTCGAAACCAAACTTCCAATGCGGCAAATTATACGATACGTTTAGGCTGACGGTTATTAACTGGTCGATATCCAATCCCATACCATACACCTTATCCGCAGAGACCAAGGACTTCCCGGTTCCCAAATTCTTCGTATATCCGACGAAAACACCCGGTCTCCATTTCGTTCCGTAGGCGAAATTCACCCATGTCGTAGAATGGCGAAAAGGCGTATATCCCTGTTCGCCCGTACGGGAGTCCACCGAACTCACCCCGTAACCGCCCAATAAAGCGGTATGATCCAAGGCAGAGGCCATCAAGGTTTTCGCCGCAAAGGTATAGTTTCTTCCGCTATACTTCAAATGTGCCTCGTAAGAGAATGCGGTCATTCGCTCGTTCACCTTAAAAGTTTGCTCCTTCCATTCCGTGGAAGTACGGGGTTTCAAGGAGATCATATGAGCGCCGAGACCCATCAACCAGCCATCCGCAGGGGTAAAATCCGCCCCCACGAACATCTCCGGAACGCGACTATTCTTGATATAATCCTCACTCATTCCTTTCGGTCCGCTGGAAAGGTATTGTAATTGCCACAACACGGAAGCCGTCAGTTGTACCCGGCTATTCGCCTTATACTGGTAACGGATCTGCGGGCTACGGTTGAAAGGCTGGAACGGCGCTCCGGTGGAAAGATTCAAGACATCCGGCATCACGGCGCCAAACAAGGGATGCCACGTGATTCCTACCAATACCGCCGATTTTACCCAATCCAAGTTTACGTATGCCTGCCGGATACGTAACATCGTATTACTACCGGAGAAACCGCCAAAGTCCGTCTCTATCTTAGCGGAGGAACGGGCCTTGCCGATATCGGGACCCGTCACGTCCAAGCCCAAGCGGGAAGTGAACGTATAGAAACTACCGTTTGGCGTGGCGTTCAAATCCTTGCCATCCGCGTCAAAACTCTTATCCAAAGGATAGAGATAAAAGTTTCCATCGATCGGAGCCATATTAGCCCGGGAATTGTAGAAAAGATCTCCACGGACGAAGCCGTAGAATTTGTAAGTGAAGTTTTTTCTTTGCGCTGTCGTAGAAAATAAGGCTAGCATCCCCACGAGCAACAGGGTAATCCGTCTCATTATAATTCAGTTTGTTATTTTTCTTATCTTGTAAGCCGCGAATGTATATATTTTTATGAATTCAATTTGAAGAAACGAAATATTATTTGTTCCTTTGCTTCCAAGTTGTAAGCATTAAAGGTCAAATTAGATTAATATTGTAAACACCAGATAAAGAAAATGAGTACTAAAAAGTTTTTGCTAGAAGAAAAAGATATACCTACGGCATGGTATAATATCGTAGCGGATATGAAGAACAAACCGCTGCCGATCTTAAATCCACAAACTAAACAGCCCTTAAAGGAGGAAGATTTATATCCTCTATTCTCGAAAGGCGTCTCTCATCAGGAGATGAACACGACAGACGCATGGATCGAGATCCCCGATGAAGTACGCGAGCTTTATAAGGTATGGCGACCGACTCCGCTGGTTCGTGCCACCGGATTGGAAAAGGCGCTGGATACGCCCGCCCATATCTATTTCAAGAACGAGAGCGTTAGCCCGATCGGTTCACATAAGTTGAACTCGGCCTTGGCTCAGGCTTATTATTGCAAACAAGAGGGTACGACAAATATCACGACCGAGACAGGCGCCGGACAATGGGGTGCCGCTCTTTCTTACGCGGCAAAAGCTTTCGGTTTGGAACTTGCCGTTTATATGGTAAAGGTTAGTTACCACCAGAAACCCTACCGCCGTTCGATCATGCAGACTTTCGGAGCGCAAGTGATCGCCTCCCCGAGTATGAGTACGAAAGCCGGACGTAAGATCCTGACAGACCATCCGAATTATCAAGGTAGCCTAGGTACTGCGATCTCCGAGGCTGTGGAATTGGCTATGCAGACACCGAACTGTAAATATACACTAGGCAGCGTATTGAACCACGTTATGTTGCATCAGACCGTTATCGGACTGGAAGCCGAGAAACAAATGGAGATGGCTGGCGAGTATCCAGACGTCGTTATCGGTTGTTTCGGTGGTGGTTCCAATTTCTCGGGTATCACATTCCCATTCCTGCGTCATAAACTAACGGAAGGCAAGGACATCCGGGTTATAGCGGCCGAACCGGCATCTTGCCCGAAACTTACAAGAGGCCAATTCCAATATGATTTCGGAGACGAGGCAGGCTACACCCCGTTAATCCCGATGTTCACGTTGGGACATAATTTCTCCCCAGCGAATATCCACGCAGGAGGTTTGCGTTATCATGGCGCCGGCTCCATCGTCAGCCAGTTGATGAAAGACGAATTAATGAGCGCCGTTGATATCAAGCAATTGGATACCTTCAAGGCCGCTACCTTATTCGCGCAAGCGGAAGGAATCATACCGGCCCCGGAATCATCCCACGCTATCGCCGCGGCTATCCGCGAGGCAGAGCAGGCCAAGATCGAAGGTAAGCCGCGTACGATCTTGTTCAACTTATCGGGCCACGGCTTGATCGATATGGCCGCTTACGACCAATATCTATCCGGCGATCTAACAAACTATGAGGTAACGGATGAGGAAGTAGCTAACAATTTGAAAGATTTAGAGAAAATCATCTGATAAGAACAAGAAAAGGGGCGATACCAAATCGCCCCTTTCCCTTATTTGTCTATGAAAGTCTTAATTTAAAGTATGTATTATGAGAAAATTTCTTCGTAATTAGTACTCGGGATAATCATGTTCTGGACATTTAAGCTAAAGTTTTTCTTCTTCTTATCCCACATACCGTAATTTGTCTTTATCTCTCCACTTTGATCATCATATTGATAAGTGATCTGATAGAATGGAACCCATTCATCGTTTGTCCGATCCCAACGAAACGCTTTCTTCTCGGAAACCTTGCCATTCTCGTTGTACTGGAACTCATATCTTACCTGTTTGTTCAACAGTCCGTTTTCCTGTAAGAATACCACTTTAGAGATAATCTTACCATTCTCCTCCTTCGTATCATATAGATAATCTTTAGGAGACGCCGCGCTTATCGCTAAACTACACATGAAAGTAAAAACAAGCGCAAGAATACTTTTACCCCAAACTGATGTCTTCATACTATTTTAATTTATAAGGTTACTATCATTTTGTACCGCGAAGTAAGGAAGTTTCCCGATAACCGCCAAAAGCAAAGTGACAAATCGTTAGCAATATTGCATTATTTAACACATTTAACGCCTTTACACCCTCCCATTTCCCTATGTTTACTGACATATTGTAAACCAAATCGTAAGTTCCCCCGATTCTTAAATATCTATTATTTACCACGAGCCGGATGTAACTTTCAAAAGAAAACTTTAAACATCGCTTTTTTAATAAATTAAAAATCTATTGATTAATAAATATATTCTTACCTTCGCAGAGGTAGAATACAAATTAAATTCTTGACATGCGACAAATCATGAAACTATTTATCACATCCTTTCTTTTTATCCTATTCTCAGGATGTACAAAGGATGTATATGATCCTTCCGATAAAATTCCGGGAGAAGGTACTAATCCATTCTCAAAGGTAACGGTTCCCTCCGATTTCGATTGGTCGATGATACAAACATCTCGCCTTACCGTACAATCTTTCGACCCCTATGATGGCGCCTATAATTATCTGGTGGAAGTATTCGATAAAAGCCCGGAAGATCCAGAGGCGAATCTTCTCGCTACCGGGGTTTGCTCAAAGAAAACGCTTTTCGATAAGAAAATTATCTATCCCAAGGGAGAGCCGGACCAAGTTTACATACAATTGACAACCCCTACCGGCTATCAAGCTACCGCTCCTGTCACCTTAACACCGGGTAATGATAATGTCTGCGCTTTCGATTCGTTAGCCGTATCACAGGAAACAACCGTCACTCCGGTTAGCCGTACCCCGACACGAAGCGTATCTTCTACCTATACATTTATAATAGAAGACTCTTTCCCTAATTATGGAGATTATGATTTTAATGATGCCGTGATAAAAGTGCAGCTGGAAACTTCCATGAAAGAGGATTATGTACAATCCGCTAATATAAAACTGACTTTCCGCGCATTAGGCGGAACTAAGCGGGCCGGAGCGTTCGTTCATCTCCCAAACATCACTTCTAAAGAGATCCAAAGAGCCGAGTTAAATGGCTGGAGCACGACTCCAGAAACGGAAACCGAGACTCCAGTTTATGCCCTATCGGATGATATACATGGATTATTCTCTTTTCATGAAATGATTAATACAGATAATGACCTTCCCTATAGGGGAAAGCAAGAACGTTTGATCACCTTTTCGTTCGCTGCCGGTGCCGTAAAAGACTTGACCATTGATGACATCGATCTTTTCACCACCGTACTAAAGCGGGAAGGTGAGGTTTTACGCACGGAAATCCACCAACGCAATTATAGCTATACCCCAAAAGGGGTCAGATACCGCTCTTACTCTAATGATAATTGCGTATGGGCCTTAATGATACCGGGCGATTTCAAATACCCGGTGGAACACGCTTTTATTGGTGATGTCTATCCGGATATATTGAAATGGGTAAGTGGGGATAGCAAGCATGTACAATGGTATAAAAGTAAGAATACAGTTGATAAGTGGATTTATACCCGAGAATAAAGCCGGGAGGTCTTAAACCCTCCCTAGATATTCATCCACCGTATAGTTCAAGAAACGGTTGAATGGCAATAACAACTTAAAGTCATCCACCGCCTTATCCATCCAATCCGTAGCGTAAAAGAAACTATCCGGCTTATAAGATACCACGCTGAAATCCTTATGCTTCATGATATAACCATAGGGGGAATCCATGGGATAGCCGGCAGGCATACGTTTCAACATCTCCCCCTCTAGCACCGGGAATGTTTTCTTAAATGTAGATTCCTCGATAATAGCCGTAAATTCCTCGATATGATCGTATATATCCTGACGAAGCTTCTTTAACAGCGCAGGTGGCGGGCACCATACACCACCGGAAAGCAAGCAACCTCCCGGCTCCAGATGGATATAATAACCACCCCGTTCGCTGCCACGACCACCTTGGGAAATATAGGCGGCGAAATGACATTTATAAGGGGTCTTATCCGGAGAGAAACGGATATCCCTATATATCCGGAACAAACAATCTTTCGCCTCCAACCCGGCTACCTCGGGATCGAATAAGGAGATACGAGCGATTAAATCCTGTACCTCGTCAATAAAACCCTTACGTAGCGCATCGTAACGGTTTTTATTGTCTTGGAACCATTCCCGATTGTTATGGCTCCTCAACTCTGTCAAGAACTCTATGATCTGCTCATTCATAACTTTCTATTTTTAATCCTTACAAATGTAAGAAATATTAGAAACTGTAGCCCAGATTCAGATAAAATTGCAAGTTATTATTCCGGTTGGACAATCCGAAATTCGTATTCATCGGACCGACCATACTGTTATAAGCATAACCAATACTACCTCCCCATACGCTTTCTCCCTTAAAGAGATCGAAAAAGTTATTCTCATGGATCGCATAATTGGCGATCAAAGAGATATAATGACGTTGCCCGATACGCTGTCGCAAGTTTAAGCGGACAATCGCCACGGAATTATCGAATATCTCCATATGATTGATCCCGGCGAAGGGAAGTTGCTGGGGAAGATACCGTTCCGGCATATCGCCTCCCACCGTATTCAGAAAGGGATAAGCCGGATCTTTTCCGATCAACACACGGCCATCGATAGAAGGTAACAGGCTCAAGTGGGAAGTCAGTGGCAATACAGAAAGGAAGCTGAGTTTCAAAGCGGAGAAGAAGGTATGTCCTTTATAGGTCACGAAGTTATCCGTATAAATGGAATAGTCCGCTTGCAGGGAAACGCCTTTACTCGGGAAGTAACGACGGTCCAAGGTTTCCAGATGGGCCTGAGCGAAGTAACTGATAAAGCCTTCCGGTTTTACTTGATACTTTTGGTTTTCCGCCGTATAAAGGAATGAGTTATAATCGAAATACTCATAACGGGCCCCTAGCTTCAACTTAAAATTCAGCCAGTTCATATCCGAATACCCGAGTTCCACGAAATGATGGCGATACGTCGTATTTACGATCTTATCTCCCCGGTTATAGACGTCGAGATCATGGTACGTGAACATGTAAGACAGGTTAATGTTACGTAATGGATTACGCTCTATCGCATAGTCTACCCGCCCATACATACGTTTCCCGATCCTTCCGGTTACGGAGAACTTCGAATGGTAACGAGCCCGATTATCAAAAGTCACGTTCAGCAACAGGGCGACGATATCCTCACTATTAAAATTCAAGCCCACATTAATCGCGCTATTTGATTTCTCCTGTACCGTAAGTACCAAATCCTCCTGTCTCTCACCGACCAATTTATAGCTTACATTCGAATAAAGGTTTGTACCGATCACGATAGACATGGCTTCCTGCAATTTCTTCACGGTAAGCAAGCTATTCTCTTTCAAGCCGCTGATTTGCGTCAACCATTTCTCGTCACGAGGATCTATACCTTCAAACAAGACACGCCGGATATGGAACGTATCGGTAGGGGCTACCGGATAGGAATGTACTAATCTCTTTCGGTGCATATCCGAACTATCGGATAAACCAATCTTCTTCTTTAAGGCAAGAATCTCATCCCATTGCTTGCGGGCGACTTGCTCACCCCGGTCAATCAAGGTATCCAATGCCGTCTCCCCAAAACTGGCGGAATTATAAGGGTCTGTATTCGGGCGGAACAACAGATCAGTCTGTTCCTTATTCGGTCCGTATTTCTCATAACCATGCAAGGCGATGATCTGCCCTACGATATCCCAAGGGGTATTTATCCGCTCCAACTGTTTCAAGTCGCTAGTGCCCAAATCCACACCAATAATGATATCCGCTCCCATATCCCGCACGACATCCGCCGGATAGTTATTCTTGATCCCACCATCTACCAACACCATGCTATCCAAACGTACCGGGGCAAACACGGCAGGGATCGCCATGCTGGCACGCATAGCCAACGGAAGGCTCCCGTGATGGAAAACATATTCTTGCCCGTCCACCACATTCAACGCCACACAAGCGAAAGGTATATTCAATCGATTGAAGTCCACGGAATCATGATAGCCGATCGTTAGATTCGAGAATAGGTTCTGGAGGTTTTGCCCTTTTATCATTCCTTGGATCGCTATCTCTTTTTTGCTCCGTCCAAAAGGAAGTGAGAATACATAACGCTCGGAGTTCTCTTTCTCCGGAAAAGTAAGGCTACTACGTTTTACCCGATCGCTCAATAGCATGCTCCAATCCTGCAATCTCACCATACTATCGATTTCCGCCGCACTATACCCGACGGAATACAAGCCACCCACGATAGCTCCCATACTGGTTCCGGCAATATAGTCAATAGGGATGCCGGCTTCCTCAAGCACTTTCAGTACCCCGATATGAGCGACCCCCTTTGCTCCACCTCCGCCCAAGACCAATCCGACCTTCTTTCGCTCGGCCATCACCGAGGGCATCAGCATCAATCCAATCAACCACCATACAAGAAACTTCCTCATCTACATATTCTTTCCGGCAAATGTAACGGGTTTCCTCGAAAACGCAAACGGATAGATAGCCAAATTCCGGTTTTGACCCGAAACGCTATCCATTTTCTTAAATAAATCACTATTTTCGCGGTATACCTTAGAAAAGAGAATATGATGAGAAAAATTTGTTGCTTGCTACTGATCAGCCTATGTTGCTCCTGCTTATTCGCAAAAACGAAAAAAGCGGTATATATAATCATAGACGGAGTCCCAGCCGATCAAATTGAGCGGCTTCACACCCCAGCCATATTCGATATCGCCTCCAAAGGTGCCTACGCAAGGGCTTATACCGGAGGAGAGATCGGAGGATATTCCCAAACCGCGACAATATCCGCCATCGGCTATACGAATCTATTGACGGCGACTTGGTATAACAAGCATAACGTGGGTGGTAATGAGGGGTTGAAGCCTAATTATAATTATTGGACGATCTTCCGGATCGCAAAAGAGCAACCGAAAGACTATAAAACGGCGATCTACTCCAGCTGGACGGATAATCGCACGGTACTAATCGGCGAGGGAAAGATGGAGACGAACCATCTCAAGATCGATTACGTGAAAGATGGGTATGATCTGGATACGGTTCGTTTCCCGAATAAGGAGAAAGACCTGCGAATTTTCGATATCGATGAGCAGATCTCGAAGGATGCCGCGAACGGGATCCGAAAAGATGCGCCGGATCTAAGCTGGGTCTATCTATGGTACACCGATGATGCGGGACATATAGAGGGTAACGGCACTTATTTCGATGAGTACGTCCGGAAAGCCGACGCGCAAGTGGCCCGCATCTGGGAAGCCGTTCAATACCGTGAAGCTCATTTTGATGAGGAATGGATGATCGTAGTCACGACAGATCATGGCCGTGAAGAGAGTGGACATGGACATGGAGGCCAATCTTGGCGCGAGCGTACGACCTGGATATCCACGAATATACCGGTGAATAAACATTTCCAAGAAGGGCCACTTTCTATCACGGATATCGCCCCATCCATCAGCCGATATTTAGGCTTTGAGGTTCCTCAAGCGGTTCTTTGGGAACAAGATGGCATGCCGTTTATCGGGAAAGCCGATATTTACGATTTGCAAACAATTCCTTACGATCATAAGGTTGAACTCTCATGGAAATCTTATTCCTCGGTGCCTGTCACCATTTATGTCGCGACCGACAATAAGTTTAAGGAAGGAGGGAGAGACGAATGGATTAAAGTCGCAGAACTGCCCACAGGAACGAACAAATATACGATCGACCTTGAGCTTTTACCGACTTCAAACTTCTATAAGTTTGTCGTGCAAGCCCCGGGAAATCATTTGAACCGCTGGCTAAAGAAATAATGGGAAAGATAGAACTGTTATCCACTTTATTTCCGGGACTTTAATAACATGATCACAGGGTTTGATTCCTCGTTTAAGTTCGCAGCGATTTCTTTCAGTTTACCTTTCAGTTGATTTTTATTATATGCTTCAACGAGGTCTGGGGCATTTAAGGTCTGGAAGGTTATTACCTCCTTATTTACAGGGTTCTCAGGTCTTTGCTCCAAAGAGACCTGTTCTTTATCCGAGAAATCATCATTATACATGCAATATTCAAAAATGGCATGTTCCTGCTTGTCGTATACCAAATCTATACCGGCGAATCCCTTAAATGTTTTAAAGTCCACTTCTTTTCGCATCGTACGCATGAAATAATAGCGGTCACTTACGACAGTCGGGAAAAGAAACACCTCAGTATCCATTGAATGAATAGAGGGACTCCTTACGATAAATGGCCGTATCGTACCATCCGGCAAATAATTGTATAGGGTATCGGATGATGTTCTTGTAAGTACCCATTCATTATTATAGGGAGTGATCAAGCAGAAGCCGGGCGTTACCACCAAACCATCTTTTGTTATAACCGGACTCTCAATCTCTTTAAAAGGTATTTGGATCTCCCGGCTAATGCTTCCGTCTTGCTTAGAAATAAGTAAATGAATAGATTGCTCGTTTTCTATCGTCGGAGAATAACCTTTATAGCAAATCAAATGATCTTCATCATAGTTGGACATAAAGTGATAATAACCGGTATCCGCAAAGGGGAAACCTCGATGGAAGTTCCCGTTTAAATCGTATACACATATCTTTCTCGCGGGATAGTCTATGACAAACATTTCATTGTTACTTTCATCCAATGTTATAGAGGTAAGCTGCGAATATTCCTCACCACTCTGTCCAAAACGATTTATCTTTCTCAACCCCTTACCTGTCGCTCTGTCAAAAACAAGAATATCCCCATTCCCATTCCAGTTTGTTACCAATAAGATATTCTTACCGATAGCTTTCACAACCCCTTGAGTAATAAACTCATCAGAAGTTTCCAGCGCAACATATTCCACATCCATAAAATCCTGCAGGATCATGTCCTTCTTCGGATAATCCACCGTGACATCAACCGTAATGAGATCTTCGATTTGATTATCTGATTGTTTACATCCGACACACCCTGCTAACATAAGCAGGATTGCCCCTGTGTTTATGATCATTCTTTTCATCTTCTATCATTCTTCGTGATTAATCCACGCCTAATTATTTTTATTCTTTAGTTTTTTCTCTCTTTCCATGATCAAGATCATTTCCCTTACTTCATCAGAGGTCTTCGGTAATTTTTGAATCAAAGACTGTAATTCATCTATGGAAAGCTGGCTTCTCTGGTTATCGGGAGACAACAAGGTCTGCTCCATAACGCCCCGGCTAGACATATCCGTATATAAAGATTCCAAGAAAGGACGGGTAAAAGTCAGGTTACTCATATCCAACTCATTCTTTAACCATTCCTTCACATAAGTCACCTGCGCAAAAACACCTCGCTGCAAATCCTCGGTACTCTTCACATACGAGATATCCGGATAGCTGTACAGATTAGCGACCTCACGAAGCAGCTCCACACGAGTACCCTTCACTTTCCATGCCCGATAGAACAAGCGAGCGGCCTCATCGTTATTACCGGAGCTTTTTGCGTTAACCGCACGGATCTCTATCACCATCTCAGATTCCTCCGGCAGTTGGTTGATTAAATTGCGTAAGTCCACGATAGAGACCTTGCTCTTCTTTCCATCCGGATCGATCACAGTCTCCTCCGAGACATTCCGGAAAAACATATCCTCATAGAAAGATTGCAGAAGCGCCCGGCTAAACACCAGAGTCCTTTCATCCGCTTTTTTCTTTAAACTCTCATTCATATAAAGAATCAAGATAAATAAACCTCGTTGACGCTCCTCCTCACTTCGATACTTAGACACGTCAACCGCACTATACATACGTGCGATCGCTCCCAGAAAGTCCAGTCGATCCGGATTCTTCTTCCAAGCTTCGTAGAATAGGCGGGAAGCCTCCTTGTATTTTCCGTCTTTCTGGTAAGTCTCCGCACGGAAAGCCAATAACTGATTTACCAAGAAACGATTAGGCTCCAAGCCCGCTTCCGCTTTATCAAACAAATCATATGCCCGTTTCCGGTCATATGTCTTACCTAAAGCGGAGCCCAATAAAAGACATACCTCGACCGAGGTCGTATCTTGCTCATAAGCCATCTCCAAGACATCTACCGAAGGTAAATAAAGACCCGCATAATATTTCGAGGCTCCCCCATATTTCAAGGTGAGATAAGTAGAATCACCATCAGCCAACAAACTAGAATAGACAGAATCCGCCTGAACAAATTGTTTCACGATATATAACCCCAATCCTTTACTACGCAATAATTGACGATTCCCGGGATTATAAGACAAGGCGGTATCGCAAATCGCTACTCCTTCCGATATATAATCCGGGCTGCTAGCTCCCATACGGTACAATGAATTCACTAACGCAACCGCCAACCCCGCATTCTCACGATTCAAGTTATACGCTTGAAAATAAGCGGTCGTAGCGGAAGGATATTGTTCCATTCGAGTATAGCAATCGCCAATCGCCCGGTATAAAGCCGTATTATCCTCATTCTGGGCTTGCAATTTCTCGTAGGCATCAACCGCCTTCTCATACTCCCCTAATTGGAAATACAAACGTGCCAACTGATAATTAGCGTAGAAGTTCGAGCTATCGGCAGATAATACTTGATGAAAATACCGCTCGGCATCCTTCGCACGGCCTAAGTTCGTCGCCGTCCGGGCCAAGGTATTTAAGATATCCAAATTTGTCGTATCCATAGAAAGGCAAAGACGGTAATAGTCATAAGCCTTCCGATACTGAAGCATACCCTCATAGGCCTGGCCGATAGCGTTCATAATCTCATAATTCGAAGAATCGGCTGGCGTAAGACTATCAACACGAGCGATCACGGCCGCATATTGCCTACGATTCACCAAGTCCTGCCAATTAAACTCCTGAGCATTCCCGGGAAAAATAAGGCAACAAAGTAACAGAACTGTAACTAAATTACATTTCGCATTCATATCTGTATATTTTTAAGATTACTGATTAAGCGACTAACATAGCCTCTATTCTTATTTCACTGTAACCGGAAAGTAATAGGTACCGTATATAAGACACGGACCGCTTTTCCATCCTGCCGACCGGGAGTCCACCGGGGCATCATTCCAATGACCCGCAAAGCTTCCGCATCCAAAGAGGGATCTATTCCCCGTATGATTTTAGGTTCCACGATATTTCCTTTCTTATCTACCACAAACGAACAGATCACACGACCTTGCACTCCCGCTTCCTGCGCATCTGTCGGATACTTTATGCTTTGAGCGATAAACTTTAACAATTCATGATCCCCTCCGGGATATTGCGGCATCACGTCCACCACCGTCAAAGTCTCTTCCTTCTTTTCTTCTACCGGACTTTTCAAACGGAACGTAATCGGGACCGTATATTTCACGGCGACCGCCTTTCCACGTTGCATTCCCGGATTCCAGCGAGGCATAGTGTTAATTACCCTTACGGCCTCCTCATTCAATAAAGGAGTCACTCCCCGAAGCACCTCCGGATTATTGACGGAACCATCACGCCCAACAATAAACGAGCAAATTACACGCCCTTGCTCCCCGTTAACCTGACTTTCTTTCGGATACTTTATATTCGTGGCTATGTATTTCAACAACTCCGCATCCCCACCCGGAAAACTAGGCATCTTCTCTACCACGGTAAATACTTGCTCGTTCATCTCACGGGATTTGGAAGATAAGGACAAATGGATATTATTTGTCATATCAGCAGCCAAGACCTCTTGAGACTCCCTTCCTTGATAGCTGCATCGCAAAATCGCATTCGCAGGGACCTCCAAAGAGAAAGCCCCTTTCCTATCCGTGATAGTACCCTCTTTACCATCCTTCACCACAACTGATGCCCCGATCAAAGGCTCCCCGGTCTCATCAACCAGAATGCCCGTAGCCGTCACCATAGCGTTCGAGACCGTAGCCTCATTCGCCAGACGGACAGTCAAACGGGCTACCGCCTCGATATTACTTAACAGCATCAAGATCCCTACCAATGGAATAAATATCAGATATTTCGTACGTACGATACCCGGGCTCCGCTTCTTGTTCATCATCATAATCCGGTTCTTCAGATGCAGCACATTGAAACTATTATACAAAGTAGTAACGGACTGATGATGAGCCAATCCCAATAAATGGTATTGATAGCTCTTACTATCGTAACCGGACTGGATCACCGTGTTATCCGCTAGATACTCCAGATTATGCCTAACCTCACGCTTCAATAACCATACAAAAGGATTGAACCAGCAAGCCATACACATCAACTCGCTCAAGATCACGTCAATCGAGTGCCATTGGGATACGTGCGTACATTCATGTGTCAATATCTCATCCGTTTCCTTATCCGAATGACTCTCCGGATGCAAGAAGACCATACGGAAAAAGGAGAATGGCCCGGCGGCCTTCCGCAACGCATAAACCGGAGTTTCATGAATAACAACACGCTCACTGGTATGAGCCAACCATAAGATACTGCTTAATTGCACGAGAAAACGTCCGCATAAGAACGCTACGATCCCCCAATAAATAAACCCCAAAGATCCCAGCAACCATCCATACCAATCCACGGACGCCGCGGCATCCGCTTTCGCCGTCGCCTCAGGCAACATAGCGGAATACATATAAATCACGTCCGCTATAGGTTCTTGTTGCCTCACCCAATCCTGTATGTTCAGCAAAGGATAAAACAGAGCCAAGCCAAAGAACGCCAGCAAGATCGCACGACGTAGCTTGAAGAACGTGTCCTTATAGAAGAACAACCGGTAGAAGGCGTAAAAGAGTACAAAGGCTACATTTACCTTCAATAAGTAGGCAAATTCCGGTGTCATGGTATGTGGGATTTAGGTTATTCTTTTCCTTTCTCAATCAAATCGATGATATCCTTTAGATCATCCGTAGAGATTTTCTGATCTTTCGCAAAGAAAGAAACCATTTCTTTATACGAGTTAGCGAAATAATTCGTTACCACGCCGCCAAGGAACGTACGTTTATATTCCGTTTCCTCTATCAAAGGACGGTATTCATACGTATTTCCATAACGTTTCGCCTTCACGTACTTCTTTCGCTCCAGATTCTTGATCACGGAAGCGAGCGTCGTATAAGGAGGTTTCGGGTCCTCGTATTTGGCCAGCACATCTTTCACAAAACAAGGACCGATCCGCCAAATCCAGCGCATCGCCTCTTCTTCCTGCATCGTTAGCTTCTCCATAAATCTTATCCTTTTATTAATGTATATCCACAAAGCTACGAAATAGTCGTAAGCAGCATGCAGAAGGTACGTTAATTAACATTAAACAAGAATTACAAGACCTGCAATCGTGAATTATTGCAACTTAAATGTGATCGGCACCGTATATTTCACGGCTACCGGCTCGCCTCTTTGCGTACCCGGTGTCCAACGAGGCATCATTCGCAAGACCCGAACCGCCTCTTGGTCTAATGCCGGGGAGATTCCTCTAAGGACCTTGTAATTCGTAAGCGTTCCATCCTTCGTTACCACAAACGAACAAATCACACGGCCTTGCTCTCCTTTGTCTTGGCTCTCTTGTGGATACTTTACATTCTTGGCTATAAATTTCAAAAGCTCCGCATCACCGCCGGGAAACTTCGGCATCACTTCTACCACCTTAAATACCTGCTCTCCATTTTCCAGCGTATCTTCGTCCTCCGCTTGTACTTGTACCTGCACTTGCTCTTTTTCCTTTGCAACATCTGTCGGTACACTTTCTTCTTTTTGTTCCGAAGACTGCCCACATCCTACACACATCGCCAAAGCGAACAGGATGATCATTGTGTTCATAATCGCCTTTTTCATTTTCAATCAGTTTTAAAGTTATTTATACCGTATATTACACATACTTACCAACCTCTAAACATACCCGGATACTACGTCGGTTTCGCAAACATACGAAATACTCGTAATATAAATATAAACAATCTGTTAAATAACACTAATAGCCATCAAAGACATAGAAAAGATAAAAGAACATAGCTTCTATTGCTAGATTATTGCAAGAAGTACAACCGAGCGATACATATCGAAGTCAGATAAGCGAATAGAACACAAAAACCGGATTGCCCTCCTCTCCTTTTAAGTTCAACTCCTGCGGAATCGTGATCGAGCGAAGCGACTTATATAAGTTTAGCTCATACGGGGTCACTACTTGTACCAGCTCATCTTTTATGACCCTCCCCCAGACCGGGAAATTCCGATAACTTCTCGTACCCTGCATGCCATGTTGAAGGTTCGCATCCGCCAGTTCATAGATAGACCCCGGCATCTCGCATTTTTCCACGAGTGTCTTTCCCGTCTTTTTATCCACAGAGGCGATATAATAGCCTTGGTTATACAATAAACGGAAATAATAATGTTCCGGAAACTCAATCATATCTTGCACAAAGATATCCTTGGGGGCCTTTTTTTCAATTCGCAAATTACTCATATCTGTAACATCCAACGAACGAATCACTTCCGCATCCGAGTTTTTCAGATCAAGAACACAAGCCGCACTTATTCGATCCGCCGAGATACAGAAGACCGTATCATTACTACCGGTCTTAAACAACACGGAGTTTTGCGCATCAGAATAAGCGGGGGCGATACTTGTCGTGAACCCGCTCTTCTCATGGGGTAATAAAAAGGAATAAAAATCATTCTTGATCGCTATCGTATCCCCTTTCCTCGAAAATAGGCCCAATCCGAATCCCCCTCCGTTGAAAGGCTGAAAAGGGAATGATATAGCGGCGAAACGATCCTTTCCGATATAACGCATATAGATTACCGAATACTCATGGGTGGATTGTCCGATAAATTCACCTTCCAACGTATATTCCCAAACTCGATTATTACTAAATAAAAAAAGGCGATCATTACGTTCGTCCACTTGGATACATGGCAGAATACCGCTAAATTCACCCGGCCCCTGCCCTTCTTTTACCAACGTCCGGATAAAACGCCCTTGCCGATCGAACAGGACGATACGGGACTCTTTTACGGGAAGCACATAGATATATCGATCTGTCACGGCATAATCATAAACTCCGTCTATCAACGAGGCATCATCCGTGGTCACCTCTAAAGGGACAAAAGTAACCCCCTTGATCTCATCGCCTAATCCCAATAGCCCCGGTTTATCCATCCCCCCTCTTATATCCGCGGTTAAAAGAGAGGACGCTTCCGTTGGCGAAGAACCGCATGACACGAAACAAGAAACGACAAAAACACTATTTACATAAAACAAGATAGAGGCTAACTTTACACTTTTCATAACCATGCTTTTTTGCCTCCAAAAATATCCCGCATATCTCACAAATCACATGATAAATGAGAACAAAAATGAGAACAAACCTGCCAAGACCGCTATAAATATATAATAATCAAAAGCTTGATATAAACTCCACAAATGCCTCCGTAGAACCTTCTTTCTTAAAAATCTTCCGGAATAGACGAGGACGAAGTACCGAACTATTATATTTCAATACCCGTGTGATCTGGTTGGCGGGAACGCCGATTTTCGTGAGCATACAGACCTTCAACTCCGTATCGGAAATAACAGGATATAGCTTTTTCAGCCGTAAGGTAAAGTCATCATAAGCCTTATTCAACAAAACCTCCAAAAGCTCCCAATCCTCAGAGACAATCTTGCCGGCATCCCGATCGTGAAACTTCTCATAGACCTCCGATTTCCGCAAGATCGCGACAGATAATAAATGCTTACTCTCCTTATTATGAATCGACTCGTTACAAATTTCCAGCCGTTGTTTTTCCAATTGTAAGGAAACCAACATCAACTCTTGATCCTTTTCTTCCTTTATTTTCGTAATTCTTTTTTCCAAAAGGGTGATTTGCCGTTCATTCTCTTCTTTTTCTTCTCGCATACGTTGTTGCTGGCTAGCAATCGAACGTCGCAAGGCTTCTTCCCTTCGAAGAGCGTTTTCCTGCGTATTTCTCCATCGCCGATAAAGGAGGAAGCAAATAAATAGGATTATGCCGATAATAAATGCGTACAGATAACGCTCCTGTCCCCTTTGTAATAGCATCAACTCTTTCTTAGACAAGTCCTCACGGATCGGCCTTACATCATAGCGGGAAGTGATCTGATAAATCGATTCTCTCGCTGATAGTGATCCGATAGAATCCCGTAACATCTCGTATTTCTTGACCTCGGTCAGTATCCGGTCTTGTCCGGCCGCATCGTTCAATAACTGATATTGAGCACTCGCTTTTCTCAAAAAAGACATAGCCTTGCCATATAATTCCTGCTCGGCGTACAGCATCCCCATTTGGTTATATAACCTTCCCCAGAATTCATAATCCCAATTCTCTCCCTCATATTCCAACGCACGTAAATAGCATTCCAAAGCTAAGGACGGTTGATCCATATCCTCATAGACTTTCCCCCGGTAAAACCACGCTTTGGGAGGCCAGTAACAGCCTCGTGTCGTCCTATAATAATCCGTAGCGATAGAGATTATGGAATCCGATGTATGCCTCAATCCCGCCTCATCCCGTGATTCGGTCCATAACAGACAATAACGGGCTTTCTCTCGAAGCGATAATCCATTGATATCCCTCACTTTCTCTAATAACACCAAAGCACTGTCCGGATGATGCGGAATCAATTTCTCTACCTGCCAGAACAGGTTGCCATGCTTGTCGCTCCTATATGAAAAAAGCACAAGAACCAAGATCACGATCGTAAATAATAAGATCGTAAACTTGATCCCTATGGAAAAATGCCGTGGCCCATTCAAATCCTTACGCATATAGGCAAATGTATATAAATTATTCATAAGGAAAGCCTTTTCCTTCCGCATTATTCCATGTGTCGGGACACATGCCCTGACCTCTCCCATTAATGCAGAAATATTTCTTTAATCGTTTGCGCAATATATGGATTTAGCATACCTTTGCGTGATAATTACATAGTTTAAGTAGAAATTTCTAAATACAATTAAATAACTTAAATTATTATCTTATGTGGTTACTTAATTCTTCTATCGGGAAGAAGCTGATAATGAGTATATCAGGCCTCTTTCTTGTTCTGTTCTTATTGTTCCACCTGTCGATGAACGTGGCGGCCGTTTTCTCCGGAGAGGCTTATAACATGGTTTGTTCGCTGTTGGGCTCTAATTGGTACGCTGTGGCAGCTACTCTCGTATTGGCCGCAGGCGTTGTGATCCACTTCGTGTACGCTATCATCCTTACCTTGCAAAACCGCAAGGCACGTGGTAACGACCGTTACGCTATCAACGCTCGTCCGAAAGGCGTGGAATGGGCATCTCAGAACATGTTCGTTTTGGGTTTGATCGTTATCCTGTTCATGCTGTTGCACTTCAGCCAGTTTTGGTATAAGATGATGTTCGCCGAATTGATCGGTCATCACGAAGTTGCATTGGGGTCAGCTATGGTATCTCCACAAGACGGAGCCGCTTTTATCAACTATTACTTCCAAGGTAATGCCGTGATCACTGTTCTTTATTTGATCTGGTACGTGGCTTTGTGGTTCCACTTGACTCACGGATTCTGGAGCGCTATCCAAACAATCGGTTGGAATAACACGATCTGGATGAACCGTTGGGAATGTATCTCTAAGATCGTAGCTACGGTTATTTGCGGACTTTTCGCGATCATTACTATCATCTTCTTCCTAAACGGAGTAGGTGCTTAATTGCAAGCTACAGGTTTTATAATTAAGAACTTTTGAAATTAAATCATTATGTCTGAAATAAATTCTAAAATACCTCAAGGCCCGTTGGCTGAGAAGTGGACTAATTATAAAAATCACCAGAAATTGGTGAACCCCGCTAACAAGCGTCGTTTGGATGTTATCGTAGTCGGTACAGGTTTGGCAGGAGCTTCCGCCGCAGCGTCTTTGGCAGAGATGGGATTCAACGTATTGAACTTCTGTATCCAAGATTCTCCCCGCCGTGCGCACTCTATCGCCGCTCAAGGTGGTATCAACGCCGCAAAGAACTACCAGAATGATGGTGACTCTGTTTACCGTTTGTTCTACGATACGATCAAAGGTGGTGACTACCGTGCTCGTGAGGCTAACGTTTATCGTTTGGCTGAGGTTTCTAACTCAATCATCGACCAGTGCGTGGCTCAAGGCGTTCCTTTCGCTCGCGAATATGGTGGTTTGTTGGATAACCGTTCATTCGGTGGCGCTCAGGTATCGCGTACGTTCTACGCCCGTGGCCAGACGGGTCAGCAGCTTTTGTTAGGCGCTTATTCAGCGTTGAGCCGTCAGATCGGTTTGGGTAAGGTTAAGATGTACACTCGTCATGAGATGTTGGATGTAGTTAAGGTAGACGGTCGTGCTCGTGGTATTATCGCCCGTAATTTGATTACAGGTAAGATCGAGCGTTACGCCGCTCACGCTGTAGTTGTGGCTACAGGTGGTTACGTTAATACGTTCTTCTTGTCAACCAACGCTATGGCATCTAACGGTTCCGCCGCATGGCAATGCTACAAGAAAGGCGCTTATTTCGCTAATCCTTGTATGGTTCAGATCCACCCGACTTGTGTACCGGTGAAAGGAGACTTCCAATCTAAATTGACTTTGATGTCCGAGTCCTTACGTAACGACGGTCGTATCTGGGTTCCGAAGAAACTGGAAGACGCTAAAGCTTTACAGGCCGGAACGAAGAAAGGTAAAGATATTCCCGAGGCAGACCGTGACTATTATTTGGAGCGTCGTTATCCGGCATTCGGAAACTTGGTTCCTCGTGACGTGGCTTCTCGTGCCGCTAAAGAGCGTTGCGACGCGGGCTTCGGCGTGAACAGCACGGGCTTGGCCGTATTCTTGGATTTCTCCGACGCGATCAATCGTTTGGGTAAAGAGGTCGTTAAGCAGAAATACGGTAACTTGTTCGATATGTACGAAGAGATCACGAACGATAATCCATACGAGACTCCGATGATGATCTACCCGGCATTGCACTACTCAATGGGTGGTTTGTGGGTTGACTATGAGTTGATGACTTCCGTTCCGGGTCTGTTCGCTATCGGTGAGGCTAACTTCTCCGATCACGGAGCGAACCGTTTGGGTGCTTCCGCATTGATGCAGGGATTGGCCGATGGTTACTTCGTATTACCATACACGATCCAGAACTATTTGTCCGACCAGATCCAAGTTCCGCGCTTCAGCACGGATCTGCCGGAGTTCGTCGAGGCAGAAAAGGCCATCAAGGATCGTATCCAAAAATTGATGAACGTCAAAGGTAAAGAAACCGTAGACACTATCCACCGCAAACTGGGTCATATCATGTGGGAACATATCGGTATGGCACGCGACGCGAAAGGCTTGCAAGAAGCTATCCAGATGTTGAAAGACTTGAAGAAAGAGTTCTGGAGCAACGTCTTCATCCCAGGCAACGCGGACAACTTGAATACTGAGTTGGAGAAAGCATTACGTGTAGCCGACTTTATCGAGATCGGTACATTGATGGCACACGACGCTTTGGATCGCGCTGAGTCTTGTGGTGGTCACTTCCGTACGGAACACCAGACAGAAGAAGGTGAGGCCTTGCGTCATGACGATAAGTTCATGTACGTATCTTGCTGGGAGTACCAAGGCGAGGACAAAGATCCTGTCATGTTGAAAGAGGATTTGAACTACGAGTTCGTTGTTCCTCAAACACGTAACTACAAGAAGTAATAATCATCAATCTCAGAAAAAATTAGAATCATGGATAAAGATATAAGTGTAACACTTAAGGTTTGGCGTCAGAGAGGTCCGAAGGAGAAAGGACAGTTCGAGACATACAAAATTGAGAAGATCAATCAGAGTGTCTCTTTCTTGGAAATGTTGGATATCTTAAACGAGCAGTTGGTCAACGAGGGTAAGGAACCGATCGTATTCGATCATGACTGCCGCGAGGGTATCTGTGGTATGTGTTCATTGTATGTAAACGGACACCCGCACGGACCGGCAACCGGAGCTACGACTTGCCAGTTATATATGCGCCGTTTCAACGATGGTGAGACGATCACGATCGAACCGTGGCGTTCCGCAGGTTTCCCTGTAATCCGCGACTTGATGGTAGACCGCTACGCTTACGATAAAATCATCCAAGCAGGTGGTTTCACATCTGTCAACACAGGTGGTGTACCCGACGCCAATGCGATACCTATCCCAAAGAAGGACGCTGACCTAGCCATGGACGCTGCCGCTTGTATCGGTTGTGGCGCTTGTGCTGCCGCTTGTAAGAACGGTTCAGCTATGTTGTTCGTATCCGCCAAGGTTAGCCAGTTGGCTTTATTACCTCAAGGTAAGGTAGAGGCTGCCCGCCGTGCGAAAGCAATGGTCGCTAAAATGGATGAACTTGGCTTCGGTAACTGTACGAACACACGTGCTTGCGAGATGGAATGTCCGAAGAATATCTCCGTTAGCAACATCGCTCGTTTGAACCGTGAGTTCATTTGCGCTAAATTACAAGACTAATATTTGATTAGTATATCATGGAAAAGGCGTCTTTCTCTAAAAGAAAGGCGCCTTTTTGTTTTTGTTATATGTCGTAAAACATAATTTAGCATTATAGCCCTTGACAGGAATTGAAAAGTCCGTATATTTGCATCGTGGTTTTTTCATAATAGTATTAGATTTAAGGTTAACAAAGTTTGGTTAGGGCTTGTCGGGAGACAGGCTTTAATTGTTTATAGACCTACCTTTTAAACATGGACCACAAAATACTGCAAATAGAGATTGTTTAGCGTCATTTTATCGTCGACCTTTGCCTTCAAAGATCATATCGTATATGCTAATAAGTATTTTATTTGGCTTCTTATGTTATTTTCTCCGGCTGTTGATCAAACACAAGGAAAAAATCATGCGCCAGATAAGACAAATGGTAAAACAAAAATAAAATGGACAAAAAACGAACCACCAGTTCTTTCAGGGCAATGAGCACGGAAAGAAAACTCGAGTCGATCTTCCTTTTCGTAACAGGCCGATGCAACGCCAAATGCGCGATGTGTTTCTATGCCCAAGAAATGGATAAAAAGCAACCCGACCTCACTTTCGATGAAATCAAGAAGATATCAGAAACCGCCGGGCAATTCAACCGATTATGGATATCCGGGGGTGAGCCTACCCTGCGTGAGGATCTACCGGAAATATTGGAGTTATTCTACAAAAACAACCATATCAAAGATGTGAACATCCCTACGAACGGCTTAAAACCAGCCCGGATCATCGAATGGGTAAAACGGTTCCGCCAGAACTGCCCGGATTGTAATATTAACGTAAGCCTTTCCTTGGATGGTTTCGGTACGACCCACGATACACAGAGAGGCGTACCGGGAAACTTCTATAAGGCACTGGAAACCCTGCGTAAGATACAGGAGAATTTCGGAGACGACGGCAAGGTCCTGAAAAATATAGCAACCGTTATCACGAAATACAATATAGACCAGGTAGAAGACTTCATGACTTGGGTATACGGACGTTTTCGCACCTCCACGCATACGATTGAGGCCGCCAGAGGCATGACCCGTGACGATGGCGTGAAAATCCTAACCGAGTCAACGCTACGCAAAATACAAGATGACATATCCCCTATCTATTCTGCTTATGCGGATCGGATGGTAGCGGATACCACCGGCTTAAGGAAACCGATCACACGCTTCTTCTATCTCGGCCTTATACGTACCTTATATAATGTGCGTGCCAGCAACATAGATCACCCGACCCCTTGGGGGATGGATTGTACGGCCGGAGAGACTACCTTGGTAATCGACTACGACGGACGTTTTCGTACCTGCGAGCTACGGGAACCGCTCGGAAATATAAAAGAGTATGGTTGCGATATAAGTAAAGTGATGAATAGCGAAGCGATGAAACAGGAAATAGCCGCTATCGGACATGGGTATAAAGCCAACTGTTGGTGTACGCACGGCTGCTGGATCACCTCATCCGTCATTTTCAATCCACGTAAGATGATTCGCTCCGTATATAAAGGATACCGGGAAACGAAACGATTGAATCATCCCTTGGCCATCAATGAGCAGAAACTACAAACGATGGAAGCCAAATACCATCTGGACATCGAGCGTTTGCGTCAACTGAATATCCGGTAAACAAGACCCTCATAGCCCATAAATAAACATAGCATGAAAATACTATTAGTAACCAGAGGCTCACAAGGCGACGTCCTTCCTTATTTGGCCATAGCGGCCGAATTGGAAAGACGTGGCCATGAGGTGACCATCAATCTCCCTCAAATATTCGAGGAGACCGTTAAACCCTACGGATTTAAATACGTATTGCAGCAGTTTGACGATATCGGCGGCATGATCGATAGCGCAACGCAAAACTCACATAAATTCCGGCCATTCCTTAAATGGATGAGGAACGTGATCGATAAACAGTTCGATCAATTGATTCCCCTACTAAAAGAGCATGATATTTTAGTATCGACCAACTCGGAATTTGCTGTCGCAAGTATCGCCGAGTATTGCAAGAAGCCCTTGATACGTACCGCCTACGCCCCGTTCTTGCCGGGTAAGAAGATTCCCCCGGCCGTATTGCCATTTCCCAAACCCAACCCGATCATCACCCCTGCCATCCTATGGAAGTTGATGAACCGGATGACCAATTTCATGGTCAAAGACACGATCAACAAGAACCGGGCTAAATACGGACTCGCTCCGATTCGTAATTTTGGTTATCATGCGGGAGAGCGTTCATATAATTACTTGCTTTTCAGCCAGCACCTAGGAAACATAGATCCGGACTGGACGTTCAAATGGTCGATTGGAGGCTATTGTTTCAATGACACTTTTCAATATGATGAGAAGGCTTACGAGGAAATGATGTCATTCGTCGACAGCGCTCAAAGCCCTATTATCTTTTTCACCCTCGGGAGTTGTAGTTCCAAAGATGGTAACCGTTTCAGCAAAGCCTTGGTCGATATTTGCAAGAAACATGATTATCGGCTCATCATCGGTTCCGGTTGGGCAAAGACAGGAATCACCTTACAAGCGGATAAACATTTATTCTTAATGAGGCAGCCGGTTCCGCATAATTTGATATTTCCGCACTGCGACGGCGTTATCCATCATGGAGGTTGCGGCACGACCCATAGCGTAGGAAGGGCGGGAAAGCCCCAATTAATCACTCCGTTGATTATCGATCAACCCTATTGGTCCTATCGAATCCACCAATTAGGGTTAGGGCCGGAAGGGCTTAAGATAGCGAAAGCGAGCGAGCAGGAAATCGAACGCAAGGTTTGTGACCTAGTCACCAATCCACTTTACAAGAAAAATGCCGCTCATATAGGCGAGATGATCCAAAAAGAGGGAGGTATAAAGAATATATGCGACTCTATTGAAAGATTTAGATGAGGCATAAATCTCTATTAGGCTTTATTGCATGTAGCAAAACATAATTTAGCACTTAAACTATTGACAAATAACGGCAACTCCGTATATTTGCATCGTGGTTTTTTCATAATAGTATTAGATTTAAGGTTAACAAAGTTTGGTTAGGGCTTGTCGGGAGACAAGCTTTAATTGTTTTATAAGGTCTGCTTCCCGCAAAGCCCTTGGTTACATCAGAATAATCCGATGCGTCAATAAAGTCGATATTTTGTCTTTTAATATTTTCGCATTAATCGGCTTCGCCGTATAGGCATCAAATCCACTCTTAATAATCCGCTGCTCATCTTGGGCGAAAGCATAAGCCGTCACCGCGATAATAGGCACGCTGGAAGAAACCTTGCGAATCTCCGCCGTAGCCTCATACCCATCCATGACCGGCATCTTTATATCCATCAAGATCAACTGCGGTTTGTGCCGGTGAAATAGCTCCACAGCCTCCTTACCATTCCACGCATGAATCAATTTATATTCAGGTTCCAATATAGACTCAAACAGGCGGTAATTACTTGAATTATCCTCAGCGACTAAGATCGTAAGCTCATTACGGGCGATCTTGTCCAAAGTGACAGGTTTCGGTTCTCCATCAGACAATAATACTTTTTTCGGCTGAAAAGGCAATGTAAACCAGAACTTAGAGCCTTTCCCTTCCACGGAATCAACTCCGATCGTTCCTCTCATCTGGGTAACGATCATCTCACAAATACTTAAACCCAATCCTGTTCCTTGAGCGAAAGTATTCAGTTTCACAAAACGTCCGAAGATATCTTTCCGTTTATTCTCCGGGATTCCGCATCCCGTATCCTCCACATAAAACCATAACGTATTATCATCCATCAGCTTATAGCCAAATGAGATCGATCCTGCCTTCGTAAATTTCATGGCATTGTTCAACAGATTGATCATCAGTTGAGACAGACGATTTCGATCCGTATAAATCACGCAAGGCTCCAGATAATCCTTAAATGAGATCTGTACATCCGGATTCTTATTCTTCAAATGAGCCGATTGCTCCAAGTCCCTCAATACAGCGTTAATATCCACATAGTCATAAGTAAACTCCAAGGTACCCGCCTCGATCTTAGATAAATCCAAGATATCGTTTATCAACTGCAACAATAGGGAATTATTATTCTCGATAATATCAGCGAATTCCTTCTTATCCTCAAGGTCATCGGTAGAGGCGAGGATATTAGAGAAACCTACGATCGCATTTAACGGTGTACGTATCTCATGGCTCATATTAGCTAAAAACGCAGATTTCAATTTATTCGACTCCTCTGCCTTATCCCTAGCCATTCGAAGATCATGCTCCAATTGTTTACGCTCGGTAATCGATATCGTAGACCCGATCAAGGCTTTCGGTTTACCGGAAGCATCATATTCGGCCATTACCTGTATCTCTTCCCACTCATGGCGGTCTTCTCCCGGAATCAATTGCTCCAGACAATATTCTTTTCGTACTTTCTTTATTTTCCCATTACACAAATCATCGAAAGCCTTTTCCACGCAAGCCCTAAAAGACGGGTGTATCTTGCTGAAATACTCCTCCAACGAAACCTCATGGGTATTCACCTCGGCAGTCTCTATATTATCTTCCGGACGTACTTTCGACTCATAGATAATCTTCCCTTCAGCCAAATTATATCGCCACGGCAAAAGATCTGCCGCCTCTAGCGCCATAGCCAGCTTATGATTCATGGCTTCCAGATGCTTCTGAAAATTATGGATATCCGTAATATCTATGAAAAACGCATCAACTACATTCTCTTCCGAGGTAGGCATGATGATAATAGTATAATAAAGCCCCGTCGGCTCAAAATAATACTCACAAGTAAAGGATTTCCCACTCTCCAGAACCGTAGGCACGGCCGACAGAAGCAAAGGGTAACTCCCGCCAATCAAATTAGCGATCTCTTTTCCACGCTTATTTATCACAAAATCTTTAGATGCGATTTTCTCCTCGAAAGCATGGTTGACATCCAAAACCTGCACATCGATTTGCGTACCTTCCCGAATCAGCCTCTGCCGTATATAAGGCAACGGCATATTATTAAATAAATCGCGGTAACGAGATAATAGCCTCAACTCTACTTCCTTCATCTTTTGCTTGGAACGATACACATAATGCCACGCTAAAAATACGACTACCAGAAAGAAAATCAAGAATCCTAACAATTGCATCCAATACTTCTCTAAGAAAGAGGGAGGCGCATTCAAATAGGTCGCATCAGACGGAAAACTATCCTCATTAGGTATCGCGCTCACCAAGGAAGCATAATTCAAGTATTTATGAGGATTATTCACCGTTGAAACCGGGATCTTGCTCATATCTCCACCGTTATAAACTTGTTGTAGTAAGGGAACTAGAGCCGTCTCAATCGTTTTAGCGCTATTATAATATCCACCAACCATATATCCTTCTTCCACGCCCATATCATATAGAGAAAAAACAGGATGCCTAGAAATACCGTTTATACCTTGATACAAGGTACTATATAATAACGAGTGATTCAAGAAAGGCTTCTCGGTAATCCATGAATAATACATCACGGCTGTCTCTCGATGCGGATCTTTCTCCGACAGAACCGCCATTAAACTATCCATGGAGCAAGAACCTTCCGTATAAAAATCCACTTTCCCCTCCGGAAAAGAAGTTTCCATATGCTTCTCCATCTCATCTCGGAGCCATGTGGAGACATAACGTCTGTCAGATATGAAAATCAAACGTCTCAAACCCGGGATTAATTCCTTCACCAAGTCGATCGAACCTTGAACATAATAAGGGATAACCAACCCCGTAGCGTTATACCCCTTAACCGCCTCTTGTAAAGGAATCACCCTATCAGAGGAATGTCGCTGATTAAAATAACATTCATCTTCTGCCATTTCACCCGTTTCCGAACAAACCAGAGTGGGAATATCCCCCCATTTCTCCCGGATCTTATCCCGCATAAAAGCCCATCCATTTACGCCTAAATAGATAATTCCATCCGGCTTCTTCTTGTTTGCTTCAAAGAAGGCTTCTTGTTTCTCTTTTAATTTCTCAGGCGTATCAACCAGCATCACGCTCATATGATCTATCCGGAGGGTGTACTCTTCCGGGGTAGCGAACTTCGAGATCATGTTTAATAAATTACCAGACCAGCGTTCGCCATCCACATACGAATTTATCACCAATACATACGATTCTTCCTTACCCGGATATGAAAAACTCCCGTAAGCCGGAGTCGGCATACCGGTCATCAAGCATAAAATCAACCCTAAGTAAAGTATTATTGCCTTTAAACTTACAAAATTTTGTATCATCCCCTACATTCGTCTATTGCCAGTTGTAAAGACAAAGATATTCCTTAATTATCAACAAATCTTATCAAACTAGTTTTTTTATCAAGTTTTGGTGTCAAATTCACGTTTCTTACAAACTAAAGGCATTTTTAATCGGGATTATTCGGTTATTTACCGATATTAGTATAGAAATCAACGGTATTTACTTGTACATAGAATGACGAACCCGTACATTTGATAAAAAACAAAAAAATGGAACTTATGGATATGAAAGATTATGACAGCGATTTCAAAGAGAAGAGGACAAACGGGTATCTTATCGCTACCTTATTTATCATTGTCGGTATATTATTTTTACTGCGGAATCTAGGAATGATAGATCCATCCTTATTTAACTTGATCGTATCTTGGCCGATGCTGCTTGTCGTATGGGGTATCTTTACGATTTTCCACCGTCATCCGGTAGGAGGTATGATCATGGTGGGCGTGGGAGTCTATTTCCTTTTCCCGCAGCTGAATTGGATCACGAACGATTTCTTACGTGTATACTGGCCGTTAGGATTAATCCTGTTAGGATTGGTCATCATGCTGAAGCGGAAAGATTCCATCTGCACAAATAAGCATAAACGTCCTTTTAACCATCCCCCCTTCGGGCACAGAAGGTCTAATGATGAGATTAACTACGAAACGGATAACGGCTTCGTTTCGGTCAATGCCACATTCAACTCGGTAAGGCATATCGTACTAGATCCCGTATTCAAGGGGGCGGACATAGACGTATCTTTCGGCAACGTGATTCTTGATCTTAAAAAAACAACATTAGAGGCTGATGAAACCATCATAAACGTAGATAGTTCCTTCAGTGGCGTAGTAATATACGTCCCTAAAGGATGGCTGGTTCGTCTAAAGGTCGGTTCCTTCTTGGCCGGATGCCAAGACATGAGGGACCTGACAGAAGCAACCGACATGACGCACACATTATATATATGTGGAGACCTGTCGTTCAGCGGCCTTGAACTAAGAGACTAAACTCATCATGCAAGAACATCCTATTACAACATCCATATTACATAAAGGGCTGGGAAGCCTATTACTACTTTTAGCCATAGCGATCCAATGCGCGTTATTAACTTTTTATAGCGATCTTCCGTTGAGCATCACGTTGGCCGATAGCCTGCTTTCCGTCGCATTGTTCGCCGTAGCGGGTTATTATCTTTGGTATGCGCAATGTACGTTACATATCATGCAAGCACGAGTGGCTTTCGCCGTGCTCGTACAAATCGTTTGCATAGCCGGATGCTCGATCTTGTTACAAATATTCGGACTGGAAGATTGGGAGGAATTCTCGATCACGATTCCTTTCCGGTTCTTGTTCGGCCTAATGGCATGGATCATCCTATCCCAATGGTACATCAGTCAGGAAAGAAAGAGTGAGGTGGAGCCTATCGTGAGACAAATGGAGCAAGAGCCGACATCTCCTCCGACTACTGTTCCCGAGGAGATTCTAGATCGTATATCCGTAAAAGACGGGGCACGTATTCATATCATTCCGATAAAGGAGATATTCTATTTGCAAGCTTGTGGCGACTATGTGACCTTATTCACCACCTCCGGTCAGCACGTAAAGGAACAAACCATGAAGTATTTCGAGCGAAGCCTTCCTTCTCCGGAGTTCGTACGTATACACCGCTCTTATATCGTTAACACGGAACAGATATTGCGAGTAGAACTATTCGGAAAAGAAACCTATCAAGTACGATTAAAGGATGGAACCTATCTTCGTGCCAGCAGCGCCGGCTATAAGCTACTCAAAGAGCGTCTTTCCCTTTAGCACTCCTATAAAAGGGACCTAATCAGCGTTAAAATTAGAAGATTTTGATTGTAATATATAAAGATTTATGTTGTATAACACTTTTTGACAAGTGCAAACATGTTGCTTAACATATATTAGTCACAAAAGACTTGACAAAAGGTCTTGACGAACGTATCTTTGCATCGTGGTTTTTTCATAATAGTATTAGATTTAAGGTTAACAAAGTTTGGTTAGGGCTTGTCGTGAGACAGGCTTTAATTGTTTATAAGAGGTTTGACTCTCCAGATTTACATATAACTATAAAAACGGCCACCCCAATTAGGAGGTGACCGCAATTATTTTTAATGAAAGAACCCTACTCTTCAACAATCCTTGTAACTTCCAAATCAAAGATCAGAGTTGTATAAGGCTTTATTATAACGCTTCCCGAAACACTCCTTCCTGCCGAACCGTATCCCATCTGTTGAGGAATCCAAATCTCCCAACGATCTCCCGGATGCATATTCTGCAACGCTGTAGCAAAACCATCTACCATATCAGAAACAGTAATTTTGGCAGGGGCACCTGCCTCAAACGATTTATTATCAAAAGTCGTTCCATCAATAAACGTCCCTTTATAATAACATTCCACCGTACTCGTATAATAGATCGGCTCCTTGCTCTCCCCAGTCTTCAAGACCTTATAAAGGATAAATCCGGCATTACTTTGAGAACTCAATTGCTCGAAACCCGGAACCAGCATCTGGGCTTGAAAAGCCTCCTCATTCTGGACCTTCCAAACCTCATCCACCTCTAGTGCCTCATCATCATCCTTACAAGAGGTGATCATGAGCACGCAAAACAACATCAACGCGATATGCCAGTACTTCTTCATTCGTTTACTCTATTACCTTTTTCAATAAATTCTTCATGCTCACCTTCTCCGTGATAATATCGTGAAGCTTATCGATGCTTACGCGCTCTTGCTCCATCGTGTCACGGAAACGGATCGTTACGCAGTTATCCTTCAAGGTATCATGGTCTACCGTAATACAATACGGGGTACCGATCGCGTCTTGACGGCGATAACGCTTACCGATAGAATCCTTCTCGTCGTATTGGCAACGGAAGTCGAAACGCAACATATTAATAATCTCCTCCGCTTTCTCGGGCAGGCCATCTTTCTTCACCAATGGCAATACGGCCAATTTGATCGGAGCCAAGGCTGCGGGTAATTTCAATACCACACGGCTCTCGCCATTCGCCAACGTCTCCTCGCAGTAAGAACCTGCCATGATGCTCAAGAACACACGGTCTACACCGATCGAGGTCTCGATTACATACGGAGTGTAGCTCTGGTTCAATTCCGGATCGAAATATTGGATCTTCTTGCCGGAGAACTTCTCATGCTGACTCAAGTCGAAGTTCGTACGGCTATGGATACCCTCCACTTCCTTGAATCCGAACGGCATCTCGAACTCGATATCCGTAGCGGCGTTCGCGTAGTGAGCCAATTTCTCATGATCGTGATAGCGATACTTCTCATCGCCCAAACCAAGGGCCTGATGCCATTTCAAGCGAGTAGACTTCCATTTCTTGAACCACTCGATCTCCTCACCCGGACGAACGAAGAATTGCATCTCCATTTGCTCGAACTCGCGCATACGGAAGATAAACTGACGCGCCACGATCTCATTACGGAACGCCTTACCGATCTGGGCGATACCGAACGGGATCTTCATACGGCCTGTCTTCTGCACGTTCAAGAAGTTCACGAAAATACCTTGAGCCGTCTCCGGACGAAGATAAATCTTAGTCGCGCCATCAGCGGTAGAACCCATATCCGTAGAGAACATCAAGTTGAACTGGCGCACCTCCGTCCAGTTACGAGTCCCGGAAATCGGGCAAACGATCTCGCAATCCAAGATCAATTGGCGAAGATCCTCGAAGTTAGACTCGTTCATCGCCTTGCTATAACGCTCATGGATCTCATTCCATTTCGCTTGATGCTCCAATACACGAGGATTCGTCTCACGGAACTTAGCCTCATCGAAAGACTCCCCGAATTTCTTAGCGGCTTTCGCCACTTCCTTATTCATTTTCTCCTCGATCTTGCCCAGATGGTCCTCGATCAAAACGTCCGCACGGTAGCGTTTCTTCGAGTCCTTGTTATCGATCAACGGATCATTAAAAGCGTCAACATGGCCGGAAGCTTTCCAGATAGTAGGGTGCATAAAAATAGCCGAATCGATACCCACCACATTCTCATGCAGCAGCGTCATGCTATCCCACCAATATTTCTTTATATTGTTCTTTAACTCAACACCATACTGGCCGTAATCGTACACCGCTCCCAGTCCGTCATAAATCTCTGAGGACGGAAATACGAAACCATACTCCTTACAGTGTGAAACTAATTTCTTAAATACATCTTCTTGTGCCATAATATACTAATTTGCTATTGATCCATTATTGAAGTTGCAAAGTAAATGATTTTTTCCGTAACTATAGAAAGTTTTGTATATTTACGACGTAAATCGTTAGTGTTTGCGCAAACAGTATAATTTAAACTAGATAATACCATGAAATCAGAAGAAATCTCACGCCGCTCGTTCCTGAAGCGAGCGCTAGCCTTATCGGCAGTATCGGCCATCCCGTCGTTCTGGACACCCGCCCACGGACGTGTCCTGCCTACTTCCCCGCTAATCAGCGCCAATGACCGGGTAAATATAGCGTTCATCGGCATCGGACAACGAGGGGGCGAGATCGCCAAGGAATTGTATAACACAGGCCTATGTAACGTAGTAGCTCTCTGCGACGTGGACATGGGAGCCCCGCACACGCAAGAGATCATCAACATGTTCCCGAAAGCGGCTCGTTTTCAGGACTTCCGCACGATGTTCGACCGGATGGCGGACAAGATCGACGCTGTAACCGTAGGCGTGCCGGATCATTCCCACTTCCCGATCACGATCGAGGCGATGGCACACGGCAAACATGTATATGTAGAGAAACCGATGGCCCGCACGTTCCAAGAAATAGAGATCATGATGCGTGGAGCGAAGAAATACGGCGTTGTCACCCAAATGGGAAACCAAGGACATTCCGAGGCGAACTATTTCCAATTCAAGGCATGGAAAGAGGCCGGTATCATCAAGGACGTGACAGCGATCACCGCTCATATGAACAACTCCCGCCGTTGGCACGGCTGGAACCCGAACATCAGGCATATGCCTATGGGAGAGCCGGTTCCCGCCACGATGGATTGGGATACTTGGATCGGGGTGGCTCAATATCACGATTATAACCATGATTACCATTTGGGTCAATGGCGCTGCTGGTATGATTTCGGAATGGGTGCTTTAGGGGACTGGGGCGCTCATATCCTAGATACGGCGCATGAGTTTCTGAATCTGGGGCTACCTACGGAAGTAAATCCGCTTTATTTGAAAGACCATAACCCGTTCTTCTTCCCGATGTCGTCCACCCTCTTGTTTAAATTCCCGGAAAGAGGAAATATGCCGGCCGTGGATATCACTTGGTACGACGGGCTGGACAATATCCCCGCCGTCCCGGAAGGTTACGGTGTTTCCGAGCTCGACCCGAACATCCCCACCGTAGCTGGTGGCAAGATCCAACCGGCGAAGTTGAACCCGGGCAAGGAAATCTACTCGAAAGAATTAACCTTCAAGGGTGGTTCTCATGGAAGTACCTTATCTATCATCCCGGATGAGAAAGCGAAAGAGATGGAATCCCGCTTACCGGAAGTGCAGAAAAGCCCGTCCAACCATTTCGCGAACTTCCTGCTAAGCTGTATGGGTAAGGAGAAAACCCGCTCACCATTCGCTATCGCCGGTCCGTTAAGCCAAGTATTCTGTCTCGGCGTATTGGCCCAACGCTTGAACCGCAAGCTCGTCTTCGACCGCGACACGAAACAGATCACGAACGATCCGGAGGCGAATAAGATGCTATGCGGAGTACCGCCTCGCAAGGGATGGGAACAATATTACACCATTTAATTGTAAAATGGAGAATTGAAAGTTATTCGTTTATTACTTTAACTTTCAATTCTCCCATATAATTTACAAGCCTATTTGCTACAACATCTACAACTATCTACACAATGATCTGGCCTTACGGTATTTAACTCATGGTGGTAGATAAAAAACATCTACAATTATCAGGCTCTATCTACCACTATTTACTGCTATTTACCACTTTTCCATAACCAAACACAACGATCCTCCACACTCACTATAGCATTATTCGGTCTCCTTTCAACACGGATAAAATATTAACATCTAGTTATTTGTAGTTTTTTAGCCTAAAAAACAAAAGTTTTCCGTATAGAAAACAAAAGTTTAATAAGTGGAAAACCTTTGTTTCTTCATAGGGAAACTAAAGTTTCTTCAGTACGAAACTTTTGTCACCCCTAAAAGAAAACCTTTTTGGGAAAAATTATAGACGCTACGACTAAAGAGACTTTGTCATTTGCAAATGTAGTTCTTTTTATAAGCGGTGGATTCGGCCTTCGTTACGTTACGGTATCCGAAGATGACGGCACATTCTCGCTAGTTCCCCCTACGAGAAAGTCGATCTTACAGATCTCATTGATCGGATATGAGACTTATACGAAGCCATTCCATTCGCAAAACCAACCATCGAACTAGAACCGTATCAAAACATTTCCATTGAAGATGTATCATCTTCTCCCTATAAGATGTATCACCTTACAACAACAAGATATATCATGTTGCAATGACAAGATGTATCATCTTCATTTTCGTACAAGACAAACAATATAAACACGAAATGTGTCCATGCTAAGACTCAGATTTTGCAGCAATTGTTCTATAAGACCTTTAAATATCCGAACAATATCAAATTTTCGTATATTTATGGCAAATATAAAAACCATGAGAACTAAAAGAATCTTCAAATTACTTATCTGCGCATGCACAGCAAGTTTAAGCTATTGCGTAACCGCACAAGAGCCTGTGCTTCAAATTACCGGAGGAAAAGTGCAAGGAGTGAAAACGACCACGGAAGGGGTCTTATTGTATAAAGGTATTCCATTCGCGGCACCGCCTACCGGAGACCTACGCTGGAAAGCGCCGCAGCCCGTTGTCCCTTGGATGGGGGTATTGAAAGCCGATAAATTTGGGCCTGCGGCTATTCAGGCCGATCGTGACCCGAACGCTAAAGTACCGGATGGAGTCATTGATTATGTGAAAGAATTTTATGCGGAAGGCGATCCGACGCGAAGCGAGGATTGCTTATACCTAAATGTATGGACACCCGCTTCCGGCAAGACCGACGCGAAACTACCGGTGGCGATCTGGATTCATGGAGGAGCCTTCTCCGGTGGATTTGGATACGAGAAGGAGTTCGATGGTGATGCCTATGCGTTGCGAGGCGTTATTTTAGTTACTGTCAATTACCGATTGGGACTTCTCGGATTTGCCGCTCACCCCGCTTTAAGCAAGGAAAGCGAGCGATCCGTCTCCGGTAATTACGGACTGCTAGATCAAATAGCGGCGCTGGATTGGGTACGGGACAATATCCGTCAATTTGGCGGTGATCCGGATAACATCACTATTTTTGGACAAAGCGCTGGGGCGATGAGCGTACGTTGCCTAGCCGCTTCTCCCTTGACAAAAGGGAAAATCAAAAGAGCCATTATACAAAGTGGCGGAGGTTTGAACGCTATAGATCCGGTAGAAACCGTCGCGGATTACGAGAGAATGGGGATGGAGATATTTGGGAATAAAAGCACGGAAGAGTTGAAGGCTTTATCTTTCAACGATATCCAACGATTATATATGGAATGGATGAAAAAGCAAAAGGGATTTAAGTTGGTGTCTCCTATTATTGATCAATATGTATTGACAAAGAATTTCTCGGATCTGGCGAAAGAAGGTAAACTTCCGGATATCTCCTATATGCTGGGCGGTACGGAGAATGATATGGAGATCTTTAAAACCGGGCAATCCCATTATGACTTTTCCTTGGAATTGATCAAGCATGGACAGAAACCCGCTTACATTTATCACTTCGCCCGTCCATTGCCCGGCGATAATTGCGGGTCCTTTCATTCATCCGAACTCTGGTACGTATTCGGTACGCTCAAACGTTGCTGGCGTCCGTTTGTAGCGGCTGATTACGATTTAAGTAATACGATGTTGGATTATTGGACGAATTTCATGAAGACCGGAGATCCGAACGAGCAAGGATTGAACGAATGGACACCTTATACGAAAGAAAAAACATTCGTGATGACATTCCATATCGAATAATGCCATCACGAACGATTTCAAATATACTCATAGGACTCAGAGAAATTCGACTGAGAGCTAGAAGAAGCCAATTCTTCAGAGACTAATTGAAGCAGATTGCCATTCTGATCATAGAACTTCGTGATCCTACGAAGTTCTATGGATTCTTTTTCTGTCGGAACACCGGTATAAACCATGATCTCCATGTTCAAACCGTTCTCATTACGGTATTCGCTATATCGGATAACCTCGGACGTTTCGGGATCGCAGACCGTTTCTTTAGTCAACAATCCTGTCTCATCGTACTCATAGTCCGTATAATCAAGCTTCCGGCCTTGGCCATCGTACTCAACTTTTCGCGTTAAGAGACCGTCTTTATAAGAGAAAACCGTCTCCTCGCCCCTGCCAATAACCGGATATTCAGTAATCTCCTTTATTTTCCGGCCTTGCTCATCATACTTATAATGAAGCGTAGACAAATTATGATAAGTCTGGTCTAGGTTTCTGTTGAAGTAAACTTCTTCAGACAAAAAGCCTCGCTCGTCATAAACATATTCAACGTAGCCAATCAAGTATCCTTCTCCATCCTCCGTATTCAATGGATGTAATACCTTGGAGATACGTCCCGACTCATCGTACACATATTCCTTCGCTAGACTCTGAGGAGAGGAAATACCCGCACCGTACCAAACTCGTGCCAATTTAGCTCCCTCCGGATAAACAACACTAGGACAAATCACCGGCTTAGCCTCATCTTGAAATGAGTCCTCGCTACACCCCAGAGAGCCCAGCAAGACAAAAAGCAGGATGATCCCACCTATCGGATTGATGATTCTCATAATATCTTATTTATTTAAGTTTCTATAAGTTATGATGATCAAACAATCTCAAAAGCTGCATATCTATTAAAAAAAGACACCGAATATTCGTCAGATTCGTATCCTATGAGTGATTTGCTGTTAAAGCTTGAACTTATACCCAACCGTCAGACTCATCGTATTATAATTGGCACCGACACTTCTTACCTCATACAGCGAGAAATTATCGCCATCGATCTTATAGTTACCGCCCTCATCACCTAGAGAGAGATCATACCCCAGATTCATCACCCAGTTATTCACCTCTATACCAAAAGAAGTTGTCAATCCCCAGTCAAAAGAATTCACGTCTCGAAATGGATGATCGGCGTTTTCAGCCTCATCACATCCCGAATGGCCATAACCATAACTATACCCTAGGCCAGTAGATTTGACATATTTACCAAGCGCCTGCGGCTCCTTCGAATACCCCATCGTAAACGAAGATCCCCAATTCGTATCATTCTTGACAGATACACCGGCATACATACCGACCGCTAAATGCATACGTACCTCTTTCGACACTTTCCATGAGAAATCAGCCATCACAGGCAATTGCAAAAAATGTTGCGTGATACCACCGGTCATCATCTCTTTCAAGACATACGTGGCAGACTCCGTTGTTCTCGGATAATCTCCCAACGAATACCCTCTATTCGCATAATATAAACCGGATTTCAATCCAATCCATCCCGGTTCAAACTGGTAAGATACACCAACGCCTACCTTAACCCCCGCACGCCAGCTAGATCCCATTCCAACACGATTAACCGCGGCAAATCCACCCTCCGGAGTAATCCCCCAGCGTGATTGAGCGCTCACCATCAAGCCGCTCAAAGCACATAACACAAACAAAATCAGCTTCTTCATATCATTATTCTTTTATATGTAAATATCAATTGTTATTGATAAGACAGAAGATTCCGAAAAACCCCTACCGCCTAAATACTATTTTATAAAATCTCTTTATTTAACGCAAACTCACTCTCGTAAAAGCCTCATTCTTATAAAAACTGCCGAATATTTGCTATATTTACACCCTGTTAGCAATTTGGCGTAATAGCGTTGTGTAGAAAGAACTGGATTTTATGAGACCGGAAGATAAAGAAGACGATTATATCGAGGATAAGGAAAACGAGGAAATTGAGGATGTAAATAGTAATACCCCAGATAACGAGACTACGGAGGAAGAGGCAAGTACCCATTCCGACTATAAAGTCCCGGGGAAAGGGGATACACGTGTCACGACCTATCATTTGTCTGGGATGTACCAGAACTGGTTCCTAGATTATGCTTCCTATGTGATCTTGGAACGGGCCGTTCCGCATATCAACGATGGATTAAAACCCGTACAACGACGTATCCTGCACTCCATGAGAAGGCTGGACGACGGGCGGTATAACAAGGTAGCGAATATCGTAGGCCATACGATGCAGTTTCACCCTCACGGAGACGCCTCTATCGGAGATGCCTTGGTGCAATTGGGACAAAAGGATCTATTGATCGATTGCCAAGGAAACTGGGGTAATATCCTGACGGGAGACGGAGCCGCCGCTCCCCGTTATATAGAGGCTCGCCTTTCCAAGTTTGCCTTGGAGACCGTATTCAATCCCAAGACAACCCTTTGGCAGCTTTCTTACGACGGGCGTAATAAGGAACCGGTCACCTTACCGATAAAATTCCCTTTATTGCTGGCACAGGGCGTGGAAGGTATCGCCGTAGGCCTGTCTTCCAAGATACTCCCTCATAATTTCAATGAGTTATTAGATGCTTCCATCGCCTATCTACGGGGAGAGGAATTCGCGTTATACCCGGATTTCCAGACAGGAGGCTCTATCGACATAGCTAAATACAATGACGGGGAACGGGGCGGATCGGTGAAAGTCCGCGCCAAAATCGGCAAGCTCGATAATAAGACATTGGTGATCTCGGAGATCCCGTATGGAAAAACAACCTCTACCGTGATCGAGTCCATCCTGAAAGCGAACGATAAGGGAAAGATCAAGATCAAGAAGGTAGACGATAATACCGCCAAGGATGTAGAGATCTTGGTGCATCTGGCTCCGGGAGTCTCTTCAGACAAGACCATCGATGCCTTATACGCCTTTACGGATTGCGAGATCAGCATCTCCCCGAACTGTTGCGTGATCAAGGAGGACAAGCCGCATTTCCTTACGGTCAGCGACGTGCTTCGCCACTGTACGGATCGTACGCTGGAGCTATTACGGGAAGAGCTCAAGATTCAGAAACAAGAGCAAGAGGAGGCCCTGTTCTTCGCCTCCCTTGAAAAGATATTTATCGAGGAGCGCATCTATAAAGATCCGGAATTTGAGAACGCCAAGAACATGGACGAGGCGATATCCCATATCGACCTTCGTTTAGAGCCGTTCAAGCCCCGATTTATCCGTGAGGTCACCCGGGACGATATCCTGAGACTCATGGAGATCAAGATGGGACGTATCCTAAAGTTCAACTCCGACAAGAGTAACGAGTTCATCGCCCAGACCTTGGAACAAATCGCCAAGATCAACGATAAGCTGGAACATATCATCGACTATACCATCGATTGGTTTACCATGCTGAAAGAGAAATACGGCAAGGCTTACCCCCGCCATACCGTGATACGCAATTTCGACACGATCGAGGCGACCAAGGTCGTAGAGGCGAACGAGAAATTGTATATCAACCGGCAAGAGGGTTTCATCGGCATGGGACTGAAAAAGGACGAGTTCATATGCAACTGCTCGGATATAGACGATGTCATTATCTTCTATCGCAACGGTACTTATAAGATCGTCAAGGTAGCGGACAAGATCTTTATCGGTAAGGATATTCTATATGTCAACGTATTTAAGCGTAACGACAACCGTACCATTTACAACGTCATATACCGAGACGGCAAGTTAGGATATAATTACATTAAACGCTTCGCCGTCACGGGCGCTACGCGCGATCGGGAATACGACTTGACCAAAGGTACGGAAAACTCCCGTATCCTTTACTTCAGCGCGAACCCGAACGGAGAGGCGGAGACCGTCAAGGTAATCCTGAAACCCAAACCCCGGCAGAAACTACTCGTCTTCGAGAAGAACTTCAGCGAGGTAGCCATCAAGGGACGGGGCTCTCAAGGTAATATCCTGACGAAAGCAGAGGTACACAAGATCAGCCTCAAGCAGAAAGGCTCTTCCACCTTGGGAGGCCGGGAAGTATGGTTCGACTGGGACGTACTCCGGTTAAATTACGACGGACGAGGAGAAGAACTAGGCGAGTTCCACAGCAACGACCAGATATTAGTGATCCTGCCGAACGGTGATTTCTACGCCACGAATTTCGACCTTAGCAATCACTACGAGTCCAATATCATGGTCATCGAGAAATACCAACCGAGCAAGATATGGACCGCCGTATTATACGACGCGGATCAGAAATATTATTACATCAAACGATTCCTGCTGGAGGTAAACACCCGGAAACAGAATTTCCTAGGAGAGAATCCGAAGAACCGCTTGATGCTGCTTACGGATGAGGTCTATCCTCGTATCGAGGTGATCTTCGGAGGACATGACGCTTTCCGGGAGGCTCTCGTCCTCGATGCCGACGAATTTATCGCGGTGAAAGGCTTCAAAGCCAAAGGCAAGCGAATCTCTACATTTGAGGTTGAGACCATCAATGAGCTGGAACCGAATCGCTTCGTCCCTTCCGAAAACGCACCGGAATCAGACGATACCGAAGGTAATGAGGACGGGAACGACACCGACGACGGGCAGAGTACCACCGATATTATCGATGAGATTACGGGACAGATGAAATTGTTTGACGAATAACCTATGAAAGCTATCACCTGTTTGATTGGTTTGTTCCTGCTGTTTCTTGCGTCACCGGCCAAGGCCCAGTCCGATGGAGACGAGATCCCTTGGTCCATCAATAGCGGGACCATGGTCGGTATAGGAAGCTACAACCTAATGGACACCTATTTATCTCCCAGCATGGAAGATAAGAAATATACAGGCCCCGGATTACGGGTAATGAATGAACGGATGAAGAGGGTCCGGCTGGCAAACTATCGGGTATCCAGACAGCAAATCATAAGCGTCGATCTGGCTAGCACGGATAATGCCGCCTCTACCGCTACGGATTTCGCGGGCTTTATCGATTATACGTTGGGTTACCATTACCATTTACCCACGGTATTGCCGGACCTAAAGCTTCTGGCGGGTGGTGCCGTGCATGGCATGGGTGGTTTTATATACAATACCCGCAACGGAAATAACCCGGCCTCGGCCAAAGCGGATATCGACTTGAACATCTCCGCCATGGCGATCTATACGTTACGCGTCAAGGAATATCCCATGACGCTACGCTACCAGTTCACGATTCCATTCGCCGGTGTTTTATTCTCTCCCCATTACGGGCAATCGTATTACGAGATATTCAATCTAGGGAATGCTTCGGGAGTGGTGCAATTCAATTCCTTCCATAATAAATTCGCCATGAAGAACTTTTTCACGGTAGATTTCCCGGTTTGTAACTTTACGATACGGGCGGGTTACCTAAACAGCTCTTACCGTACGGATGTCAATGGGATACAGTCTCATATAATCTCTCACTCTTTTATGATCGGCCTCGTGAAAGAATTCATCTCTTTCGGAGGAAAACGCCTAAAGAATACCCAGCGATTCAGAAGCGCTTATTATTAAAAGGAAATCAAATGAAACGATACCTTATATATATATGTATATCTCTCGAATTCCTGTTTACCGGATGTGAGAAATCGGACGAATACGTAGCCTCCCCACAGGAGAACTTTGAGGCGCTTTGGAAAATATTGGATGAGAATTACTGCTTCTTCGAATACAAGGACATTGATTGGAACGAGGTTCACGACCGTTATAAGACGCAGATAAGCGATACGATGAACCAATACGTCCTATTTGACGTATTAGGCGATATGCTAAACGAACTGAAAGACGGGCATACCAATTTGATATCCACCTTCAATATGTCCCGCTATTGGGATTGGTATCTCGATTATCCGGATAATTTCGACTCGGACATACAAGAGAATTATCTCGGAAGGAACTACTCGATCGCCGGAGGACTTAAATACACGACATTGAGTGACGGGCAGATCGGGTATATTTACTACGGTAGCTTTTCCAGTTCGGCCGGCGAAAGCGGTTTGGATCACATATTCTATCAATTCAAGGATTGCAAAGGTTTGATCTTCGATATCCGGGATAATGGCGGTGGCATGTTATCAAACGCCGATCGCATCGCCTCCCGTTTCTTGGAGGAAAAGATACTGACCGGCTACATCCAACATAAGACGGGTAAAGGGCACGATGACTTTTCCGAGCCTTATCCTCTTTATCTCTCACCTTCCGAGCGTATCCGCTGGTTACGCCCTGTCGTGGTCTTAACGAATCGTCATTGCTACAGCGCCGCCAACGATTTCGTGCAGAAAGTACGCATGATGCCTTATGTAACGACGATGGGAGATCGCACCGGAGGCGGTAGTGGTTTCCCCTTCAACTCCGAGTTGCCCAACGGCTGGGGTGTCCGTTTCTCCGCGTCTCCCATGCTGGACGTAAACAAACAGCATACGGAATTCGGTATCGACCCTACACACAAGGTATCTATGACCCAAGAAGATATCGAGAAAGGTAAAGATACGATTATCGAGGCGGCGATCACCCACCTCTTGTCCGAGACCGAGAAGAAATAAGGTTTCGCTAAAAAAACAACGCAAATATTTGCAAGTTTATAAAAAAGCATTACCTTTGCACACGATTCCAATGCGGCTGTGGTGTAATTGGTAGCCACGTCAGACTTAGGATCTGATGCTTCACGGCGTGGGGGTTCGAGTCCCTTCAGCCGCACAAATCCAGAAATCCTTGTAAGTTCGCTTACAGGGATTTTTTAGTATGGATAAACTTCTTTCATATATACAAATCGGAGGTCATACCTACTTTAAGAGTATACGCAATGAGTATCGAGTAAACCATACAAGAACTATATCCAAACTGTTAATTTTAGAAGATTTTGTGCCTATTCTGTATAGTTTCAAATTCAAAAACATTTTTTATACCGGCAGGCATGTTGTTTAACACAAGTTATACTCAAAACCCTTGACAAAGGGGCTTTACAAGCTTATCTTTGCATTGTGGTTTTTTCATAATAGTATTAGATTTAAGGTTAACAAAGTTTGGTTAGGGCTTGTCGTGAGACAGGCTTTAATTATTTATAGGGGTCTCATTCGTTTATAGATGCTTCCCGGCATCGATTTTATCTTTCCATCCAATTCCAACTCAAAGAGCAGAGAAGATAATTGATGTACCGGAAGATTCAAGGCTACGGACAATTCATTGATATGAGATTCCTTTCGCATTTCCAAGAACGACAAGATCCGTTCACTCTCCTCGTTCTCAGGAAATAATAATTGGGTTTGGACCGGTAACGCATCCGTCTTTTGAGCGACATCCCAACGCATCGCCATGATTAAATCGTCAGCGCAAGTGATCAAGCCTCCTTTATTCTGCCGGATTAAGTTATTACATCCCTTAGAGTTGATATCCGTTACCCGACCCGGAAAGGCATAGACATCCCGGCCATACGAGAAAGCGATATCCGCCGTGATCAAAGAGCCTCCTTTCTCCGCCGATTCAATAACGATCGTGGCATCCGCCAGACCGGCTACGATCCGGTTTCGCCGGATAAAGTTCTGCCGATCCGGATTCGTCCCGCTAGGAAAGTCGGTCAATAAACCTCCCCGCTCCAACATCTCGACCGCCGTAGAGCGATGCACGGGAGGATAGATACGATCCAAACCATGCGCCAATACGCCCACCGTGGGCAATTGGTTCTTCAACGCATTCCGATGGGCACAAATATCGATGCCATACGCAAGTCCGCTAACGACCAATAGATCCGGAAAACTCGCGGACAAATCCCTCAATAAACGCTCGGTCACTTCCTGTCCATAAGCGGAGGCTCTGCGAGTACCCACAACGCTGATGATATGGGCGGCGTTTAAATCCGCGTTTCCCTTGAAATAAAATAAAACCGGAGCGTCCGGGCATTCCCTCAGACGTTCCGGATAATTCATATCTTTCAAGAAATAGATAGAGATACCGTTCTTTTGGGCAAAAGACAGTTCTTTCTCTGCTCGTAAGAGTACATCCGCCCGCTTAATCTCGGCGATAATCGAATCGCCGATACCCGGTATCTTCTCTAGCGACTGGCGCTTTTCCGTAAACACGGCCTCCGCATCTCCCAACGCTTCCAGAAGATGGCGGGCTAGGATATCTCCCACCCCATTAATCATAGTAAGGCCAATTTGGTAAATCTGTTTGTCTGTCATTTATGCTTGTTTTGATTCTATACGCTTTAGCATCTCATCGAAATATTCTCCTCTGGTTAATTTGCCGTTCTCTACGACAACGGATTCCACGACTCCTTTAGTGGCCAGCGCCCCATCGGATTCCCGGTATATGTCTTGCTCGAACACCAGTTTCACCCCTTTCTTATATACATTCAGGCAAGAAGTATACCGATCGCCGCTCCGCAAGGAGTTCTTGAACTGGATATCCACACGGGCCACAAAAGCATCGATGCCCTTCTCATGCATGGCGCCGAAGTTCTCACCCAACGACTCCAGAAACTCATGCCGGGTATGCTCCATATAATGCTGGTAATTGGAGTTATTCACCACGCCTTGCAAATCGCACTCGTAATCGCGAACCTTGTCTGTCAGTTTAAAAATATATTCCTTCATTATCGTAGTTCTTTTTCGATTTGTACTTTCTCCATTTTATAAAGACGATCGGACGGGCGGATCTTCTCGGACATCCTTATCGAGAAGCGTTCCCCTTTCACGGTCTCCTCCACCGGTTTCAGGTCTACCCGGATCTCATCGACGGTCTGCATAACGGCTCCGGTCGTGGGACCCGTTACCAAGATCTCATCGCCTACTCTCAAGGAACCGGACTCCATCTCAAACTCGGCGACACCGATTCCGCTGAAGTATTTGATACCCCGTGCCACGTACACTTTCTTACGGGTAGCACCGGAGCCATATTTACTGCTCCATTCACCCAATCGTTGTCCCAGATAGTAGCCATCCCAGAAACCGCGGTTAAAGACCCTACGCAGACGCTCGTCCCAAACCGCTACCTTCTCCTCGTCGAAGGTACCTTCGCAATAGGCCTTGACCGCCTCTTTATAACATTCGGTCACGAGACGCACATACTCCGGTCCGCGGGCACGCCCCTCCAGCTTGAACACACGTACGCCGGCATCCATCATCTTATTCATGAAATGGATCGTCTTCAAGTCCTTCGGCGACATGATATACTGATTCTCCACATCCAGCTCGATCTGGCTATCCTTATCATGCACCGTATAGGCACGACGACAAATTTGCATGCAAGCCCCCCGGTTGGCGGAAGCGTTCATCTCATGCAAACTCAAATAGCATTTACCGGACACGGCCATGCACAAAGCCCCGTGAGCGAACATCTCTATGCGGATCAATTCCCCTTTCGGGCCCTTGATCTGCTGCTTCACGATCTCCTGATAAATCTCATGTACCTGCTTTAAGTTCAATTCGCGGGCCAATACGACCACATCGGCGAAGCGGGCGTAAAACTTCAACGCCTCCACGTTCGAGATATTCAACTGCGTGGATAAGTGCACCTCTTGCCCGATACTATTCGCGTAATTCATAGCGGCCACATCGGCGGCGATAATGGCGGAGACACCCGCGTCCTTAGCGGCGTCTATAATCTCCCGCATCAACGGAAGATCCTCACCATAAATAACCGTATTAACCGTGAGATAACTCTTGATACCATGTTCCCCGCAAATAGCGACGATCTTACGCAAATCTTCCGTCGTGAAATTATTCGACGAGCGAGAGCGCATATTCAATCCTTCGATACCGAAATAAATGGAGTCGGCCCCTCCTTGTATAGCCGCCATCAACGATTCATAGGAACCGACAGGCGCCATTATTTCAAAATCCTTCTCTTTCAAGGTTATATATTTTAATATTACGGTAGCAAAGGTACGAATAATATTTGAGAAGATTTCTTATAAGCACAAACCCAGTTTTACCATCAGAAGCAGTTACCGAGAATTCCTCGGTAACTGAATTTTCTTCCAGATCACTTTCTTTAAAGATATTCTTTAAATGCAATCCAATATTGTCCGTTGAGGAGTCAAGACACCCGGTACGATAGATAGCGTTGGCTAACACAATAGACTAGGATACGAAAGCCTATGGATTATGACAGCTAAACACTATAGTATTCCACTCCGAATACAACAGAACTAGGACATCAATCCTGCATTGGTGGCATCTTTAACACGCAAGATCTTTTTCATCTCACTGATTTTATCTATTTTCGCATCCATAACAGATTCGTTTTATTAATCGTAAATCAAATGTTTCTCGGCACATCCTCCACTTTAGAAAATTATTGCATATAGATATAATAGATAAAAAGGGCGTGCGGCTGACTTTTATTCTTCGTCGGGTCTTTGCCGAACCTTCAATTAATTAAAAGTTCAGCCAATCGCCCTTTCTTTATTTAATGAAAGGACTACTACTTTACATAAAGCCATATACATATTTGGGCACTAAGCGCACATTAATCTATCGGAAGTCATCCTGCTTATTGTATATTTCTTGAAGACAGGTCCCATAGTAGTAGGCTTTACTATCCATAGAAATCACGATTACTATTAATAGAAATTCAAAATAATATGGATACTAATCGGAGTTTAGATAGACACGATCTTATTATACACTGATTATCAAGTATATAAATAGCGACTCTTAATATTGAACTTATTGTGATTTTTATAGATTAAGCTTAGTGAGGTTTCTCTAGCTTGTAGTCCCAAGACGATTCAGAATCTTGCTCAACTCCGAATAAATAGGAGTTAACTTACCTTGGCTTAGAAGCTAGCTTACTTGGCTAAGTAAGTTAACTTACTTCGTCATTTAAGTTAACTTACTTTTTTCCGCTTACAGGAGCATGTTGACAGAGAGTTTTACGATAATTGCCACATAAACGTTAATTGGATGTCAAACGCACCATTAATCAAGGAATATATCCTATATTTGCGCACATAGCAATTAAGAAAGAATAAAACATTGATAAAATAGAAAATGTATGGACTATCTTAGGTTAAAATATTATTAACGCGTATATTTGCGACTAGAAAAGGCTTTCTATTTTGAATGCCTTGTGTTGCGTGTGATATTTGTGCTATTGGTTGAAAATCGGCAAAATTTTCTCAAGATAATGGATGCACAAAGAAGGCCCCGCAACCCTTTACCGACTATACGTGTTATCTATGCTGCTGTTTATAGCATGGATAAGTTACTGTATATAGATAAAGGGGGCGTGCGGCTGACTTTTATTCATCGTCGGGTCTTTGCCGAACCTTCAATCAATTAAAAGTTCAGCCAATCGCCCTTTCCTTTAATAAGGAAAGGACCACAACTCTACATAAAGCCATATAACGCCCGCCCTCACGAAGGACATCCTTTATAAATTGTCTTGACCTTTTAATCTATTATTAACTGTAAAACAATTGGCGTATGGACGTTTGTAGCCTTGAAGAGATTCAGAATCTTTTTATTTTTTACGAGACTTGTTTTAGCAAGTATTTCCCTGAATTAGAATTTTATTGTAATGAGAAGGAATTCCACGTTCATAGTATTATACGTAAATATAGTGATATAAAGGGAGTATGCTATAATACCACTCATTTCATAATTGAGATGAAGCAGGAATACGTGATCTATTTGCCTTTATCGATCGATGCTAAATTCCGTATTTTAACTAAACAGAAAACCTATTACTCGTAATATAACCTTATTTCAATATGCCTGAACTTATTACCATAGAAGAGGCCGCCCGTATCACGGGTTTCCCCAGCGAAGATATCCAATATTGGGCCAAAAGCCATAAAATAACCTCTTACTCCGTGACGAGAGACAGTCGTCTCGTGGATCTGGCCAACCTGCGTGAATTCATCTCCCATATCGAGCATCTGGGAATACAGAAACTATACCTGCAACTGATCATCGAAGACAAGAAAGAAGAGGCCGACGAGATCATCGCCCAACACGATGATTTCCTGTTCTGCCTTCGATCCCTTAAAAACATCTCTCCCCTCCTTAAACAAATTACCGCCGAACTAGCTACATTCATACACGACAAACAAGATCGATACATATTCACGGAAATAACCTCGGGTACCAAAATGCAGGATGTAGCCAAACGTTGCGATATATCCTACGACAGATTGTGCTACCGGTACAAAAACATAGTACTCCGATTACAAGAAAGCACCGGATTTCTGGCTGAATATAAGAAAACAATCAAGTATCAGGATCTGGAGATAGAGCGTTTACGGCTCCAGAACAGGAATATGGAATACGAGTTGAAAAGCCTGTACAAAAAGGCTCTTGAAAGCGGCTTGTATATCGAATCTCCCCGATCACTCGTCTCCATCCCCCAAAGTGCCGCCAAACGGATATGCCAACCCATCACTAACCTCACCTTGTCTCCCTATATCCGCAAGTGCCTCGCAAAGCTGGAAATAGAAACCATAGAAGATCTGTTACGCTACGCGAAGAAAAAAGGCCTCGACTCATTATTGGATATGCCGGGCTTCGGTACCCTTGGTTTGGATCAGTTGAAGTTCCAGTTGGAGAAGCACAAGATCCTAAATAAAGCGGGGCAATCCGAGCTCTATCAATATATCATAAATGATCCGGATTATTAAAAACGCCTGTTCCATCCACCGATCATCTTACGAGATGTAAAAATTATTCCCCAAAAAGAAGTACTTTTGTAATCTCTATTTAGTTAGCAAACAGAAGGTATGAAGATTGGTTCAATAGATTTAGGGGAGCGTCCGGTATTCTTGGCGCCTATGGAGGACGTGACGGATATCTCGTTTCGTTTGATGTGCAAACGCTTCGGAGCGGACATGGTATATACGGAGTTCGTATCGAGCGACGCGTTGATCCGCAGTGTGAACAAAACACAGCAAAAACTAAATGTCTCCGATGATGAGCGTCCGGTCGCTATCCAGATTTACGGCAAGGACGTAGCCTCGATGGTAGAGGCCGCACGTATTTGCGAGGAAGCTCGTCCGGATATTTTAGATATAAACTTTGGTTGCCCCGTAAAGAAAGTTGCGGGCAAAGGTGCCGGAGCCGGCATGCTACGCAATATCCCGTTGATGCTGGAGATCACGAGAGAGGTGGTGAAAGCCGTGAACATCCCCGTCACCGTGAAAACCCGTTTGGGATGGGATGCCGACAACCGCGTTATCGTGGATCTAGCCGAGCAACTACAGGATTGCGGTATCGCCGCCCTCTCCATCCACGGACGTACACGGGCGCAAATGTACACGGGCGAGGCGGATTGGACCTTGATCGGTGCCGTAAAAAATAACCCTCGCATGCAAATCCCTATCATCGGGAATGGCGACGTGACTTCCGCCGAGATATGCAAGCTGCGTTTCGAGGACTATGGCGTAGACGCCGTAATGATCGGTAGAGGTAGCATAGGCCGCCCTTGGATCTTCCGGGAGGTAAAACACTATCTTACGACCGGGGAATTATTGCCGCAAGAGCCTTTCTCTTGGTATCTGGATATCCTAAAAAAACAAGTGGAGCAAAGCGTGGAACGATTGGACGAACGCAGGGGAATCTTACATATTCGCCGTCATCTGGCAGCTACTCCGCTCTTCAAAGGAATATCCGATTTCAAGCAGACACGGGTAGCCATGTTACGTGCGGAGACTGTTAACGAATTATTCGAAATCATTGATAATATTCCTAAAAAGTACGGAATAATAGGATAAGAAGCTTGATATATATCAAATTGAAACCCATTTGCAATATTTTTACAATAAAATGTTACAAATACTATTGACGCATATTATAAAACCCCTTATATTTGCATCGAGTTTTTTTCATAGTATTTTAGATCTAAGGTTAACAAGTCTTTGCAAGGGGGGAATCGTGAGATTGTTTCATTGAGGAGCAAAAAAAGCCGCATCCATATTGGGATTAGCGGCTTTTTTGTTTTTCCGGACTCTATATCCTAAATCAAGAAACTTATCGTATCTTTGTCAATAGGTCACATTAAATACTTGGCACTATGAACCAGACTATTTATCCCATCGGTATACAGAACTTCGAGAAGATTCGTAAGGACGGCTATCTCTACGTCGACAAGACCGCCTTGGTTTATCAATTGGCGAATACCGGAAGTTACTACTTCCTCAGCCGTCCCCGACGTTTCGGGAAAAGTTTGTTGCTCTCTACTCTGGAAGCCTATTTCCAAGGGAAGAAGGAGTTGTTCGAAGGATTGGCGATCGCGAATCTGGAGAAAGAGTGGATGGAGTATCCCATCCTGCATCTGGATTTGAATGCCGAGAAATACTCAGACGCGGGCGCCTTGGAAAGCATACTACGGCGTTTCTTGAATCTTTGGGAAGACCGGTGGGGGAAGGATGACAGGGAGATCACACCTTCCGATCGTTTCACCGGTGTGATACGCCGGGCTTATGAGAAAACAGGGCGAAGAGTTGTCGTGCTGGTAGACGAGTACGACAAGCCTTTACTCCAAGCCCTAGAGAACGCGGAGCTTCAAGAGGCATATCGTGCGATATTAAAGGCGTTCTACGGTGTGTTGAAAACCATGGACGGATATATCCGGCTGGCATTTCTGACCGGTGTCACGAAGTTCGGGAAAGTGAGCGTATTCAGCGATCTGAATAATTTAGAAGACATATCTATGGAAAGGCTTTACGCCTCCATCTGCGGGATTACGGAAGAGGAGCTATATGCTTATTTCGATAATGACATCAATGAATTGGCCTTTTCGCAAGGACTTTCACGCGAGAAAATCCAAGCTTTATTGAAGGAGCATTATGATGGGTATCATTTCGTTCCTGCCGGACCGGGCATTTACAATCCATTCAGTTTGTTGAGAGCATTCAAAAGTAGGCAGTTTGGTGATTATTGGTTTGAGACCGGAACCCCCTCCTACTTAGTTGAGTTGTTAAAAAATACGGATTATAATTTATATGACATGGCACACACGGAAACTGACGCGGACACGTTGAACAGCATCTACTCAACCTCTAGCAATCCTGTCCCTGTCATTTACCAAAGCGGCTACCTTACGATCAAGGATTATGACTCCGAATTCAA
>OHJP01000064.1_pt1 | contig 67996 bp, 48 predicted proteins | sample 1568591 | NCBI WGS metagenome assembly OHJP01 (sample SAMEA3879567, study PRJEB24766) | human gut metagenome | biome: human-associated habitat; feature: feces | place: USA | collected 1985/1987
CCGAGCCATAATCATAGGAAGGAAGGATATGGACATGGGTAACGCCCAACTCCTTCAGATGATCCACGCCGGTAGCCACGCCGCCCGGCCCTTTCGTGCCGTCCTCCGCCAAGGCGAGGAACTTACCTTTATGCGTCACGCCGGAGTTCGCGGCGATCGAGAAATCCCGATGATGCATCTCATAGATGATAATATCGGAGAAGCTTTTCAACTCGGGAGATTTATCCGCCTCCCAGCCCTCCGGATCGGTAGCCGCCCAATCGATCACGGCCGCACGATTCCCGTTCACCCCGACGGCTTTCGCCCAGATACCGGGAGTCTCATCCAGCCATTTATCGCCGATACGGATCTGGAAGGTATAGAAGGAACCTTTCAGATCCTCGCTCACGGAGATACGCCACGTACCCTTGTCTGAGGATTTCATCGGCAACTGGCGGATAGGTTCCCCTCCCTCACCGGAGGCGTAAAGATTCAAGCGGACTTCTTCCGCCGTCGGGGCCCAAAGGGTGAACACGGATTTCGTGGGGGAATAGAACAACTCCAGATCGTCTCCCTCATAGGAAGGGTATTCATCAAAAAATTTGTATTCTTTCGGTGAGTTGCAGCTAAGCAACAGCGACAGGTATATAGATACCGGAACTAAGTGTCTCGTCATGGCTGATTCAGTAATTTGTTTTCAATCACAAAGATAGAAGATTCGAACCGGATTCGCCAACGAAACAGAAAAGAAGAGGCGAAAAATCTACCGCAAACGTTTTCGCCTCTTTCGTTCATTCATGCTATATTAAAACGGAACCTCGTTGCTGCTACCTTGACTTAGGAAATCAACTCCCGGCGATGGGATCGGGGGCATCGGGTCTCCACCGTTCATGGTTGAGGAGAATTCCCTTACCGCTATATCTTCCTCTACGTTCATAAACTTGGCGAACTCGCTCTTAAAGCGCAGCCGGACATCCCCCACGGCACCGTTACGATGCTTGGCGATAATGATCTCGGCGAGACCGATCAGGGAATTTCCCCGCTCGTCTTCCGTAATCTTATAATATTCGGGACGGTGGATGAAACATACCATATCGGCATCCTGCTCGATAGCTCCGGACTCACGTAAGTCGGCTAGCTGCGGACGCTTACCTTCCACGCCTTGGCGGGCTTCCACACCACGGTTCAACTGCGACAAGGCGATGATCGGGATATTCAACTCCTTCGCCAATCCCTTCAACGAGCGGGAGATCGTACTCACCTCCTGCTCACGGCTACCGAAGTTCATACCGCTAGCGTTCATCAACTGAAGGTAGTCGATAATGATACATTTAATACCATGCTCACGCACCAGACGACGGGCTTTCGTTCGCAGCTCGAAGACGGACAAGCTCGGGGTATCGTCCACGAAGATCGGGGCGTCGTAAAGCTCCTTGATCTTAAAGTCCAACTGTTCCCACTCGTAGCTCTCCAAGCGTCCGCTCTTGATCTTCTCGCCCGGTATCTCGCAGACATTCACGATCAGACGGTTTACCAACTGTACGTTACTCATCTCGAGCGAGAACAGGGCGACAGGCGTATTGAAATTCACCGCCATATTCTTCGCCATGGAAAGGACGAAAGCCGTCTTACCCATGGCCGGACGGGCGGCGATAATGATAAGGTCAGAGTTCTGCCAACCGGAAGTCATCTTATCCAACCCCTCGAAGCCCGTACGCAATCCGCTCAGGCCTTCCTTCTGGAGAGCCGCCTTTTGCAACATCTCCATAGCGTCCTTGATGACCGGATTGATCTGGGTGACATCCTTCTTTACGTTACGTTGAGAGATCTCGAACAACTTACCCTCCGCCTCTTGCATCAGGTCCTCCACGTCGAGCGTCTCATCAAATGCCTTTCCTTGGATCATCGCCGTGAAAGAGATCAACTCCCTCGCCAGATATTTCTGGGCGATGATACGGGCGTGATACTCGATATGGGCGCTACTGGCCACCTTGCTGGTAAGTTGAGAGATATAGAACGGTCCGCCTACATCCTCCAATTCTCCCCGTTTCTTCAATTGCTCCGTTACGGTAAGCATATCCACGGGACGCTGGCTCAACGCCAAGTCTACGATAGCGGCATAAATCTTCTCATGCGCTTTCTCATAGAAACACTCCGGCTTCAAGATCTCGCTGACGATCGAGTACGCGTCTTTCTCCAGCATCAACGCACCCAACACAGCCTCCTCTAACTCACGGGCCTGCGGCTGAAGACGCCCCATATCGGGGAGCATCTCCACAGGCTTTTTCCTTCCTCTTCCTGTATTTCTTGTTCCTTCTGCCATCATTCTTTCTATTTGGGGAGTCAAAGGTAATATCTTTTACCCATTTCTGAAAAAGATTCTTTATATTTAGGAATTAAAACCTGTCGAATCATGAAAGCGTATTTTATCGGATTAGTTATCATGGGCGGCTGCCTATTATACGGCTGCCATACCAAACAAAAGAAAGGGGAAAACGGTAGCGACTACTCAGCCGACTCCCAATCCATAGCACGGCAAGATACCCTACCGTTACCGACTGATACCCATGCCGCATCTTCAGTTTCCACGGAAGGATGGACCGCCAAGCAGATACGGGACAGCATAGAATTGTTCTTCGGCAAGGAATACGATACCCTTCCCCCGCATCTACGGAAGATCCGCAGAAACATGACTTCCCTCTGGAACACGGACGACTCCGTCTTCCTACAGCTTATCATAGCGGAAGCCCCGTATGTAAAAGCGTTCAAGGCCTACGTATTCGACTCGCCCCTCATCCGGATCGGCGGAGGCCCTTACGACCGGTCGCCCGAGGAATCTCTTTGCGAGGACACCACCCACTTCTCCATGCGAGTAAGCCCGAATGTCTACCCAACCAACATCGAACGGATCGAGATCGCCATCACCAACCATACCGACCTAGAAGGGATGGGAGGTGAATCGTATTTCATCGAGCATTTCGATGGTAAAGCATGGAAAGGAATCCCACAACCCTGCGCCTTCGTCGATCTCGGCTATCCGATCTTTCCTAACGAGACAAGAGACGATTTCTCGGCCACCTTGCTGCCTGAGCTCAAGGAAAACCCTCCGGGATTGTACCGAGTACATAAGACCATCAGTACCGGCCATGGGGCCGGCCTCGTTCATTATCCTTTAACCGCCACCTTCTATCTCTCCGATAATCCCGAGGACTATGAGGAATATACACGCTTCGCCAGCCGGCTCCACGAGCCTCGCCCCATGGCCGAGTTCAAGGGAGGAAGAGAAGCCATGATCCGTTTCTTCGAACAGAACCTGCGTTATCCCGAATCTTATAAAGGTACGGGCACGAAGGTACGACTCTTCTACTCCTTCACGATCGATTCCTTAGGTATGTTACAGAATCCCGTAAGCCTACCCGAGAATATACTGTATCCTCGCGATACGGGGAAAGCCTATGATGAGTTCCGCGAGGAAGCCTTACGGGTACTCCGGCTGATGCCCGCGTGGGAACCTGCCGTAAACCGTATCCATGGCCCGGCCAGCATAGATACCGGGCTCTTCTTCTACTTCAACGAAGAGGGGAAATGCGGGATTGAATAGACGGCCAGTACTGCTTAGGAAGTACTGGAGTACTTCCTAAGCAGTACTCGGGTACTTCCATGAAAGTACTCAAGTACTATTACCGGAAGTATCGCCATACTTCCCAGAGAAGTAAGTCTACGCGAATGCAAACCGGCAACAATATTGCTGCCGACATACAGCCACATTACTTTACTTACATAAAAAAGTATTATCTTTACTTATTATATGACATCGTTAATAAGCCACACTCGGCGCCGTTCCATATGTTTCTTTGTAGATTCTCGAGAAGTGGGACATATTCTTGAATCCCACATCTATAATAACGTCCTTGACTTTCTTTCCCTGAATCGCGATCATTTCGTGGGCTACTTCCAGCCTTTTGCGGATGATCCATTTCTGTGGAGTCTCGTCGCTCACTTTCTTAAAGTCACGCTTGAAGGTAGTCAGGCTGCGCCCGGTATAGTTGGCGAGTTCCTCCAAAGAGAGGTCGTACATATAGTTCTCGTTCATGAATCCCAAAATGTCTATTTTCCACGGGTCGGCAAAATCGAACAGCGAAGCATAGACGTTCCGGTCGGTATTAAGGACGGTGTATAATCCCTCTATCAATTTCAGTTTCAGCCATTCCTCCTGTGGCTGTATATCCGTATTGAAATAGGGTTTTATCGACTCGAACAGACTGACAATATCCGGTCGGTGCGGCATTTTCATCACGCTGACCTTGCTCCGCTTTACCTCTTGGGGAACTTCCGCCGAATCGAGTTTTTTGTAAAAGTCCAGCAAGAATTTCCGGTCAAAAAAGAGAGATATGGACTGATAGGTATGGTCTTTTTTCGAGCAATACTTGTTCATCGAGATACGGTTGTCGCGGCGGATAAAAACGCATTCGCCTTCCCGCACGACTGTTTTATGGCCATTTTCCCAAAGTTTCAATTCTCCGGAACATATATATACTAGATGATGAGCCTGCACTTTCGCCTCATGCACCGTATCCACATCCTTTTTACGGAAAAGGAAAATATTGGAATAATTGATTACATCGTTCTCTTTCATCCTCTTCTTCATTGTATTAATTGCGAAAATACTAAATTTCAATCGGATATGCAATTTATAATACCGACTTTCTCCAACCAGTCCGACAACAGACCGTGTGCTTGATTCGTTTGGGAGGACTGCCGCAAGCTGTCATACCAATCATCACTGTTACTTTCTTAATCCGAACACGATCTCCTCGTCCGTGCGATGACCATGAATTTCGATTCGGGAAAGAGCCGCTTCTATTTCAGAAAATTCGTCAAGGGCCAATTCCACGTCTGCCGCACTGAGATTTTCCAAAATCCGGGCTTCCTTGCGAGAACCGGGAATAGGTGCGATGAAAGGTTTCTTGGCCAGCATCCATGCCAGTGAAATCTGGGCAGGTGTCGCCTCGTGGCGAGCGGCAAATTCATTAAGCAGGTCGAGCAATTGTTGATTAGCACGGATATTCTCGTCCGTATAACGGGAAATGGCACGACGCACGTCATCCCCCGAAAAAATTTGTCCTGCCGCGATTTTGCCCGAAAGGAAACCTCCGGCCAGTGGACTGAACGGAACGAAACCGATACCCAGCTCTTCACAAACAGGAAGCACCTCTTTCTCCACGGAACGCTCCATGATAGAATACTCGCTTTGGATTGCCGTGAGCGGTGTCACGGCATGGGCACGCCGTATTTCGTCGGCAATAGCCATCGACTGCCCCCAAGCGAGAATCTTGCCCTCACGAATCAGCTCTCCCATGCACCCTGCGACCTCTTCAGGCGTAACGATATGGCTGACGCGATGCTGGTAATAGAGGTCGATATGATCTGTTCCCAACCGTTTGAGCGAAGCTTCGCAATGTTGCTTGATCTCTGCCGGCGTATATTCCTGCGGCACCAGCCGGTTGCCGTCGATTTTAGGCCCGCCGAATTTAGTGGCGATAACCACATTGTCGCGAAACGGAGCTATGGCTTCACCCAACATTTTTTCGTTATCACCGGCACCATATCCTTCAGCCGTGTCGAAAAACGTACATCCGCCTTGTTCATAGGCATAGCGAATCAAACGGATGGACTCCTGCCGTTCAGGAGCCGCCCCGTAACCGTGACTCATTCCCATGCAACCATATCCGATGGCCGACACCTTCAAATCCCTTAAATTTCTGTATTTCATCTTTTTCTCTTTTTTATTTATCTGTTATCTATTCAGTTTGCTCAAATATTCTACGTTAGTAGGGGCATGCTGATCCAATATCAATGTCTTGCCCCTGTCTGTGATCTCAGATTACCGATACCGCACTTATCAGTCCCACTATCAACAAAACTATTTTCTTCATATCCTTGATTTTTGTTGCAAAGTTAAGGGGATGTAATTTAATCGACTTTGCTATGAAGCCCTTTTCGCTTTGTTGAAAAGACCATTTATATCAATTCGTCTCAAAACGACAACGAGCAGGTTTTGAAGCCTGCCCGTTATCTTGTCCGGTTCAATTCGGAAGCCCGTCCTTATACCGAACGACAATCGGAGAGGTCCAAGGTGCGGTAGTTTTTTTATCAGCCACTTTTTGAGTACTGCTCAGGGCAAGTGTTCAGTCGAAAAGCAAGGGATACTTGTTCTTGCAATTCTACAACCTTCTTGCCCAATCCGCTCTAACTCTCGTTTTTTATATCTATCTTCGCACCCGTAAAAAGTAATTTTCAAATTATGGACGACAGTATCCCGCTAGAAACAGAACAGAGTATGAACTAACGAGGCGGAGGGTTTCATTGATCCTCTGCTCGGATTAAACACGAAAGGAGGCAATAATGAGACAATTTCTTTATTGTGAGGCCGGTTATGTGGAGAAGAACCAATGGCTTCCTAACAGTTGGGTAAACGTAGAGTGCCCGACTCCCGAAGATCTTCAATTCTTGATGGATCGATTTAACGTACCCGAATCTTTCTTGAGCGATATAGCCGATACGGACGAGCGTCCCCGTATCGAGTACGAGGGGAATTGGTTGCTTACCATCTTACGTATCCCGTTGCAGAACCAAGATCATGACATCCCGTTCAATACGGTGCCGATCGGTATCATCACGAACAATGAGATCATCGTAAGCGTATGTTACCATAAGACGGACTTGATCCCCGATTTCATCCGCTATACCCAACGGAAGGAACTCCAGATTAAAAACAAGTATGAGTTGATCCTCCGGCTGATCCACTCATCGGCCGTATGGTTCCTTAAATACCTGAAACAAATCAATTACGCCGTCACCGAGGCAGAAAAGGCGTTAGAGAAAAGCATCCGCAACGAGGATCTGCTAGCGTTGATGAAGCTGGAGAAAAGCATGGTATTCTTCAACACCTCCATCCGCGGGAATGAGGTGATGCTGGCCAAGCTCCAGAATATTTTCCAAGAGCCGCAATATATCGACAAGGATTTAGTGGAGGACGTGGAGATCGAGTTGAAACAGGCCCATAACACGGTAAATATCTATAGCGATATTCTTACGGGTACGATGGACGCTTTCGCCTCTATCATCTCCAACAACGTGAACACGATCATGAAACGTATGACATCACTTTCCATTATCTTAATGGTTCCGACATTAATCGCTAGCTTCTACGGGATGAACGTCCCGATCTACATGGAGGATATGCCGCATGGTTTCGTGGTTATCATCTTGCTCTCGATCTTGCTATCCGCTACGGCCTTTTTTATATTCAGGAAGATCAAATGGTTCTAGGATATCAAATAAATAAACCGGACGCAGATCACGTGCTTGTCGGTGTCATCTGCGTCCGGTAAATATCAAATTCGGTATATCTTTATCTTGGCTTACTTATGCGTATCCTCGAGGATATAACGCAAGGTTCCGGCATTCACCAATTCCTCTTGCGAGATGGTGTAGCCCTTTAGCTTTTTATCGCCGGCGAAAACGTCCTTGATATAGATCGCTCCCGGATTACTATGCTTAGACTCGATTACCAATTCGCCTTTGGGATAGAATTTCTTGTCGAGCTGGATGGTAATCTTATCGAAAGTCGGGGAAGTCAATACATAGTTCACGTCGCCCGGACAAGCCGGATAGAAGCCCATCATGGAGAAAATAGCCCAAGCGGACATCGTACCCGTATCCTCATTACCCGGGACACCGTTCGGGGCGTTATGATAGCAATCCTTCAGCAACTGACGGACTAACTTCTGGGTACGCCAAGCCTCTCCCTTGAAATAACTAAATAGATATGGATAAGCGATATCCGGCTCGTTGGCGGGATCATAATTGCCATCATCGAATACTTTCTGCAAGTTATTGACGAACTTCTTGTCTCCTCCCATCAACTTAGCCAATCCCTTGATATCATGAGGGACATAGAAGGTATAATTCCATGCGTTTCCTTCATGGAAACCGGGACTAGGCTCGAAGTTCTCGCCTTGTTTCGGATCGAACGGAGAGTAGAAGGTGCCGTCCGGCAAGATCGGACGCAACGTTCCGAACTCCTTGCTATAATAATGTTTGTAACCTAAAGAACGGTTACGGAATAGCTTGGCATCCTCTTTCTTACCCAAGGCCTGAGCGAAATTAGCCAAGTTCCAGTCGGCGATATAATATTCCAGCGCATGAGATACGGAGTTATCGTATTGCTCACGCAAAGGAACATACCCCTTACTGAAATAATCGTTCGCGTCCGGACGAAGCAGGTTGAACTCTCCGGGGGTAGTAGCGCCTTTACGCATCGCCTCATAAGCGGTTTGCTCATCAAAGTCACGCAAGCCACGCATCCATGCGTCTACGATATACGGGATCGAGGGATCGCCCTCCATCGTAAAGGTCTCACGTCCGTAAAGCTCCCATTTCGGCAACCAACCGTTTTCCCGATACATATCCAGCATCGTACGGATGATGTCTAATTGACGCTCCGGATAAAGCAAGGTCATTAAGGTACTCACGTTACGGTATGTATCCCACAAGGAGAAAACCGTATAACGGTTTCCGGTGGTATGGCCAACTTTCAGGCTCTCCATCATCGGGTACTCGCCGTTCACGTCTTGCAGGATATTCGGATGGATCAGCAAATGATACATACCGGTATAGAATATCGTTTTCTCGTCTTTCGTACCTCCTTCCACCTGTACCTTGGAAAGATCCTTGTTCCACATCGTGCTAGCCGCCGTACGAACCTTGTCGAAATCGAAGCCGGGTTGCTCTGTATTCATGTTCAGGCGGGCGTTCTCGATGCTCACGTACGAGATACCCATCTTCACCTCGATAGCCTCGCCCTCGTTTGTATCGTAATCGAACCATACGCCGACATCATCTCCACTCATCTCACGGGTATAACTGGTATATAACTTATACTTGCCGGAATAAATATCCCATTCGGCCTCTACTCCCTTCATCTCACGTTGTTTCTTCCAATAACCCATCTTCTTCGGGGCTTTGTTTACCTTCATCACGAAGTAAACCGGGAATACGGCTTGCGGATTGTAACAGAAAGTACCCATCAACTTGCTACCCTCGATCTCCGTATCACTCACGATACGTACCGTGGCGCCAGTCTCATTCGTCAATCCCTCGCCTAGGTTCAAGAGGATGTGGCTCTCCCCTTTCGGGAAGGTAAAACGGCTCAAACCCGTACGCATGCTGGCAGTAGCCTCCGCCTTGATATTATACTTGGTCAAGGTATTGCTATAATAACCGGGGTGAGCCACCTCGTCCTTGTACTCACTGCCGTAGGCCTTATAGTCCACGTTCAACTCGCCCGTCGTCGGCATCAATAGCAAACCTCCCAGCTCCGGGCATCCCACGCCGCTCAAGCTACCGTGGGCGAATCCCGTAAAGAATTTATTGTCTGCCGAGTAAGGAGTAGACCACCATTGACTATCCTTGTCAAAACGATTCTTCTCCGACCCCATGACGTTGAAAGGAACCACGCTCATCATACCCTGCGGACAGATCGCGCCGGGATTCGTCGTACCGTAGTTGCTCGTACCGATGAAGGGGTTCACATAATCTACCGGTTGCTGCGCCGTAGCGAACAGGCTGCCACACAACAGGAAGGTCATTAGTTGTTTCTTCATTTGATAAATGTATTTTAGTTGATAATTAATTGATTCATACTTACCAGATCACGATCTCGTCCGTGAAGATGAAACCTTTATTCGCCTCTTTTGCCTTGATACGGATATAGCGGGCTTTCCAATCGCCACTGAAGGTATATTCCTGAAAAGACAGGTCTTTGTCCGTATTGGATACCGTAGTAGGGATAACACCTTGCGACGTGTAGCTCTCCCCGTCTTCCGATGTCAGCAACTCCACCTCTCCCGGTTGGAATACGCCCGGGCCGATCAATTGCATAAAGCGGGACGATACCTTATGGATATCCGTCACCTCGCCCATGTCCACCACGCAATCCAAGTCATTCAAATAACCCTGCCAGCGGCCGTCCAGATAGGTCAGGCCTCCCCTGTAGCCATCCAACAAGGCGTTCATGCCACCAGCCATATAACCGCTATACAGCTTACTATTATAATGTATAGGCTTATTGATACCCCGGTGATAATCCACCTTCTTCTCGGTAGGCGTTCCTTGAAGCTGCCCGTCACGGAAGATAGCGGCCTTGATATCGGCGGAGTCTTTCACCACGATCGGGCCGTTATAGAGTTGGGAAGAGGCGGTGGGAATAGAACCATCTGTCGTGTAACGTATCTCCGCCGGATACTTCTCCGCATCCAACATGACCTTGATCTCTCGCCGCAAGGTATCCACCTCCATCGTGGTCTCGATCTCGTCCGAGAGCGTGAACGTATGGATACCCATCCGTTGCAGAACCGGGATATTCGCGTTCATACGAGGCTTAAAATCCTCCCAGCTACGCTCCTCTTGCGGAGTCCATCCGATCTCGGCGACCGCCAAGGCACGAGGGAACATCATATACTCCAGATGCTTCTCATCCTTGATATACTCCGTCCATGTATTCGCCTGTACCCCTAGGATATGCTTACTTTCCTCCGCTGTCAACGAATCTACGGGCACAGGATTATAACTGTACGCCCGCTTGATCGGCGTATAACCGCCGATGGCATACGGTTGTGTCTTCGGATCGGCTTGATAGAAATCGAAGTACATATAACCACCCGGTGTCATGACCACGTCGTGTCCCATACGAGCGGACTTGATTCCTCCTTCCTCGCCCCGCCAAGACATGACGGTAGCCTCCGGAGCCAAACCTCCCTCCAGAATCTCATCCCAACCGATCAATTTACGACCTTTGGAGATCAGGAATTCCTCCGCACGGTGAATCATATAACTCTGCAACTCATCCACGTCCTTCATCCCGTTCCGGCGCATCAAGGCCTGGCACTTCGGGCAGGTCTTCCAAGCCCCCTTCCCGGCCTCGTCTCCCCCAATATGGATATATTCGGAAGGGAATAACTCGATCACCTCGGACAATACATCTTCCATGAAGGTAAACGATTTCTCGTTGCCGATGCAAAAATCACCTGTCGTATAGGGTTTGCCGGAGCAACTCAACTCCGGGTACGCCACGAACACCTCGTCCGAATGCCCCGGGAATTCGATCTCCGGTAGTATATTAATATGCCGGGCTGTAGCGTAATCCACGATCTCACGGATATCCTCCTTCGTAAAATAACCGCCATACGCCCCCGGAGTTCCTTCCGGCAGATACTTGCGATCCTTTCCATCCCACCACTTCTGCCAATCGGATTCCGTACGAAAAGCCACGTCCGTAGTCAGTTTCGGATATTTATCCATCTGGATACGCCAACCACCGGCATCCGTCAAATGCATATGAAGCGTATTCAATTTATAATAAGACATCACGTTCAATAACTTCATCACCTCCTCTTTCGGGAAGAAATGACGGGAGACATCCAGATGCAAGCCACGATACGGGAAACGGGGATTGTCTTGGATCGATACGCAAGGAATCCCTTTCGACGTATACAGCTGGCGCAACGTTTGTTCCCCATAAAACAATCCGGATTTGGAGGCGGCTCTCAACTCAATCCCCTTGTCGGTCACATCCAACGCATATCCTTCCGGATTCCCGCCATTGAAAGACTCATCGACCACGTAGCGGATCGTACCCGATTGATCATTCCCGAATACGAGATTACTATCTACTTTGAAATAACCGCCAGTCACCTCGATATGGGCCGGCTTAGGGATTAAATTCACCTGCGGAACCTCCTTGGGAACGCAGGAAAAAAGTAGTGAGGAGCAAGCGAGAGCAAGTCCGGTCACTTTCAGGTAAGACCGTTTTGGCAACGTCATAATACTTATTTTTTAGTTGTGTTATTCTTGGTGCGTAAATATACAACAATAATGGACAATATCAAAAAAGCGGAAAGACTATCGTCTCCCCGCTTCAGAGTTATTTTAAAATGTATATCTTCTAAAATTAACGTCTAGGAATTGCTTCTTTTACAACCATCTGACGACCTTCGTACTCAGCTTGGTTTAATTCCTCGATAGCTTTTTGAGCCTCGGCTACGTTAGGCATTTCAGCGAAAGCGAAACCCTTAGAACGTCTAGTATCACGATCAACAATTAACTTTACTGAATCAACAATACCATACTCTTCTAATACTTGTTGCAAATCAGACTCTCTTACTCGATAACTCAAGTTTCCAATGTAAATATTCATACGAAAAAAATTAAAAATAAATTAATAATAAAACAAGTGATGTTAGTGAAGATCGATTTCTAGAAGAATATATTGTCATTACTGAGAATAGAAACTCGAAGATAAAGAGCAAGACAAACTATCTTTTGTTTGTTGGTACAAAGGAAAGCATTCTTTTTGGATTACCAACTATAAAACCTGATTTATTTTCAAAATAATTTACTTTACCCTCACAAGACTACTTATATGGGCCAATGAAACTACCAACGTGAACCGCATAAAAAAAGAAGAGAATCTAATTAAAGATCCTCTTCCCTATTTGAAAAAGCCGCACTGTAGATGTGAACAAACTCCGTATGACAGGATTTGAGTGCTTTGCCACCTTTGTAATCCGCCGTGCTAAGCATACCCCGAAGGGCGCGGCCCGCCATTGGCAACAATAGCTATGTCTCGGAATTAAAATAAACTGATGAGTTTCCCAATCGAACAAGTGCGGCTTAACTCATTCCCTGTTTATCTTTTTCTTGTTACAAAGATATGTAATCGTATCGACATAACCAAACAAAAACAACAAAAAAAGAGCCTCCTTTTCGGGGAGGCTCTTTATTAACTATATAGCAAAAATCTTATTTCACTTTAGCTACGATAGCCTTGAATGCTTCCGGATGGTTAACGGCCAAGTCTGCCAAAACCTTACGGTTGATCTCGATACCGGCAGCGTGCAAAGCACCCATTAGGCGAGAGTAAGACAAACCTTCCATACGAGCGGCAGCGTTGATACGCTGAATCCACAAAGCACGGAAATTACGTTTCTTGTTACGACGGTCGCGGAAAGCATAAGTCAAACCTTTTTCCCATGTATTCTTCGCTACGGTCCAAACGTTCTTACGCGCACCATAATAACCACGGGTTAGTTTTAAAATCCGTTTTCTTTTTGCTCTTGAAGCAACATGATTTACTGATCTAGGCATAATTCTAATCTGTTTTGAATGTTAGCGTCATCTCTTAGGATGAACTTGATTGCTAATGCATTCGGTTAATAAAAATCGTTATAAAACTCGCTTAATGAATAAAGATTACTTCATGCAAAGCATCTGCTTTACGTTGCTTACGTCAACACTAGCTACCAAACCCGTGTGAGTAAGATTTCTCTTTTGCTTCTTAGTCTTCTTTGTTAAGATATGACTCTTAAAAGCGTGTTTTCTTTTGATCTTTCCTGATCCGGTAAGGGCGAACCTCTTTTTGGCACCGGAATTAGTCTTCATCTTAGGCATTTTCCAATTATATTTTAATTATTAAACTTAACCTCCCTTCTATCGGGGACGGATTTTATTCTTCTGTTTTCTTATCACCCTCGCTTTTAGGCTTAGGGGTCGTGATCACTTTCTTTATGACTTTCGGAGCCGCTGCCGGAGCTGAACCAGCGCCCGCTTTCTTCGGGGAAAGCATGATAATCATACGTTTTCCTTCCAATACCGGCAACTGCTCTACTTTTCCATAATCCTCCAAGTCGTTGGCAAAACGAAGTAGCAGGACTTCTCCTTGTTCCTTGAAAAGGATAGAACGGCCTTTAAAGAACACGTAGGCTTTGACCTTCGAACCTTCCTCCAAAAATCCCTTAGCGTGCTTCAATTTAAAATTGTAATCATGATCATCTGTCTGAGGTCCGAAACGAATCTCCTTCACGACCACTTTCACAGATTTCGCTTTTTGCTCTTTCTGACGCTTTTTTTGCTGATAGAGGAATTTTTGGTAGTCGATTACTCTACAAACGGGGGGCGCAGCATTTGGTGAAATCTCAACTAGATCCATCCCCTGCTCTTCCGCTATTTTCAGCGCTTGAGCGATCGGATAAACACCCGTCTCTATATTGTCACCTACTAAACGAACTTCACGAACACGAATACGTTCGTTGATTCTATACTGTTCTTTCAGATTGTCATTCTTCATTCAAAAAGATTTATTCTCCTCGTTATTAGTTATTTAATCATTACTTTTTTGCCAGCGATTCATCATTTCCTCTACCTCGCCATTCAAAAGCGCTGCAAAGGTAGCAATTTTCATCGAACCTTTATCACCTTCGCCCTGTTTTCTTACAGAAACTTCACCATTTTCTGCTTCTTTTTCTCCAACGATGAGCATATAAGGGATTCTTTTCAATTCATTGTCACGGATTTTACGACCGATCTTCTCATTTCGGTCATCTACGATAGCGCGGATCTCTTGATTACCCAACTCACGTGCGATTTGCCAAGCGTAATCATTAAACTTCTCGCTGATCGGCATGATACATACCTGCTCCGGAGTCAACCACAACGGGAACTTTCCGGCGGTGTGCTCGATCAATACGGCAACGAACCGTTCCATGGAACCGAACGGCGCACGGTGGATCATAACCGGACGGTGCTTCTGGTTGTCGGCACCCGTATATTCCAATTGGAAACGTTCCGGTAAGTTATAGTCTACCTGAATCGTACCTAACTGCCAACGGCGGCCGATAGCGTCTTTCACCATGAAGTCGAGTTTCGGACCGTAGAAAGCGGCCTCTCCATATTCGATCTTAGCTTTCAAGCCTTTTTCCTCACAAGCCTCTACGATCGCTTGCTCAGCTTTCTCCCAGTTCTCGTCGCTACCGATATATTTCTCACGGTTCACCTTATCACGCAAGGAGATTTGAGCCTCAAAGTTCTCAAAATTCATTGTCTTGAATACGATTGAGATGATATCCATCACGTTCAAGAATTCCTGCTTTACTTGATCGGGACGGCAGAAAATATGAGCATCATCCTGCGTAAAGCTACGTACACGGGTCAATCCGTGCAACTCTCCACTCTGCTCATACCGGCAAACCGTACCGAACTCAGCGAGACGCAACGGCAGGTCCTTATACGAACGAGGAGAGTTTTTATAGATCATACAGTGATGAGGACAGTTCATCGGTTTCAAGAAGTATTCCTCACCCTCCTCAGGTGTATGGATCGGTTGGAAAGAATCCTTTCCGTATTTAGCATAGTGGCCGGAGGTAATATACAATAATTTATTACCGATCGGCGGACACATTACCTCCTGATAGTTATAACGAGCTTGGATACGACGCAAGAACTCTTGCAGACGCAAACGCAAGGCGGTACCTTTCGGCAACCACATCGGTAAACCCTTACCTACCGTATCGGAGAACATGAACAAGTCCATCTCCTTACCGATCTTACGGTGGTCACGTTTCTTGGCCTCCTCCAACAATGTCAGATACTCATCCAACATCTTCTTTTTCGGGAAAGTGATACCATACAAACGAACCAATTGCTTGCGTTTCTCATCGCCACGCCAATAAGCGCCGGCTACGCTCAATATCTTGACTGCTTTCAGATAAGAGGTATTCGGTAAGTGCGGCCCTCTACACAAGTCCGTAAAAGAACCCTGTGTATAGGTAGTGATCGTACCGTCTTCCAACTCACTGATAAGCTCTGTTTTATACTCTTCACCTCTATCGCCGAACATTTTCATGGCATCCGCCTTGGTAATGTCCTGACGTTTGATCTCTTCTTTCTTGGCTACCAGCTCAAGCATCTTAGCCTCGATAGCAGCGAAATCACCCTCTTTGATCACGGCCTCGCCCGGATCCACGTCATAATAGAAACCGTTCTCGATCGCCGGACCGATACCGAATTTAATACCCGGATATAATTCCTGCAAAGCCTCTGCCATAAGGTGAGCGCTGGAATGCCAGAACGCATGTTTACCTTCCTCGTCTTCCCACTTCAAAAGTTTCACCGTAGCGTCGTCGTTGATAGGACGGCTTAAGTCCCAAACCTCCCCATTCACGCTTGCGGCTAGGACTTCCTGTGCCAAACGAGAACTAATGCTTTCCGCTATCTGCATAGCAGTCGTTCCCTTTGCATATTCTCTTACGGAATTGTCCGGAAATGTAATCTTTATCATATTCTATTCTCTAAAATTCTTTATATTCAGCCCACAAAGTTAATATTTCTTTTCTATCAGCGAAACATTTAACTCGAATAATTTGCGTTATCACCGGCTTGTCATTCGCTTGATGATACTATAGGCGTTGTAGATACCCAATTCCCCTGCCTTGCTCAAGTCGGCGATACCCCGGTTCACGTCACCTTGCGACAGACGGGCTAACCCACGGTTGTAGTAAGCCTCGGCAAATTCAGGGTCCCGCTCGATCGCCTCGTTGTAATCAACGATAGCGGCACGGAAATCACGCTGGGCGCAACGCAGATTCGCACGGTTAAAGTAAGCGTACACAAAACCCGGGTTCAGCTTGATCACCATATCGTAATCCCTCATGATCTGCTCATGCTCATAGGCTCGCTTATTATCCTTCAGCATAGCGCTCCGGAGGTCCACCGAGGTGTTGGCGTTTACCTGCGACTGCGCGGACTTACCAATATTCAAGTTCATTCCCGAGCCACTCAAGTCGTACGTATCCTTGCTAGCCTGCTGGGATTGGGTGTACATCAATTGCTTATAACGTTCCACGGCACGATTGAAATAAGCCATCGTGAACGACGGGTCTCGCTCGATCGCTTCCGAGAAATTCTTGATCGCCTCCGAGAAATCCTGCACCAACATGAAGTCCATCGCACGGCCAAAATAAGCGTTAGCGTTGTTCGGATCACGCTCGATCTCCGCCGAATACTCGTCGATGGAGGCGAAATGCACGGCGATTTGGTCCTCAGTCAAAGCGGCCTCCTCGTTCGTGATACGCAATTTACGCTTCAAGACCATCTGGCGATTGTAATCCTCCACCATCTTGTCGTAATAAACAAGTTTCTTTACGGGATCCGCTTTCTCGTAATAAGTCAGGACAAACTGGGGTTCCAGATCCACATGGACATTCCGGTCTTGTACACGCCCACGGACCTCACTTTGGTATTTACTTTTACGTTCCTGCTCCTTATCGTATACCACCAAGCGGTTGAACTTATTGATATTCTTATCGGATTGCTCACGAGTATTCTCCTCCGAATCGTCCGTCTTGGCATCTCCGTTCACCGCTGTATTGGAGCCAGAAGACGATGTCTTCGGGAGCTGTCCGTTTTTGGCCTGCTCCTCCATCTTTATGGCTGCCCAATAATCACGGTCTGCCCCCACGTTATCCCCCAGCTTACGCTTTGCTTCCGAACGGCTCACAAAGCCCGGCAGGAAAGTAGGATATTGCTTCAAGACCACGTCGTAATCCTGCACGGCCCCCCGGTAGTCGCCCGTCTCGAAACGGAGCAACGCACGGTTGTAATAAGCCATATAGTTATCTGGCTCTTGCTGGATCACGACATCGAAGTCCTCGATAGCCCGGTTATTATCCCCGACTTGGAACCGAAGCAAACCTCGGTTGAATCGTGCGATCAAGTTCCGGCTATCCATGCTGATCACCTGATCGTAATCGGCCATCGCACCTCTCAAGTCATTCATCTGATAACGAACTAGCCCCCGGTTAATATAATATCCGCTCTCACGGGTATCCAGACGTAGAGCCTCGTTCAAATCCGCCAAAGCGTCCTTGTAATCATCCATTTGATAATGAAGGATCGCACGATTGCCATACGCCGGCGCATAATAAGGATCCATCTCGATCGCCTTATTATAATCGGCCAAGGCTTTCAACGTATCCCCTTTCTCCAGATACATAGCGCCCCGTGTCATATAATTCATGGAATATTTCGGATGGGCGGTCATTAAATCATCGAATGTCTTCTCCGCCCCGTTGTAGTCTTTTTTCTGGATAAAAGCCACCGCCATATTCACCAGCATCTGGCGGTCCTCGGGTTTGAACTCAAGTCCTTTCCGGTAATCGTCGATCGCCTCGTCGTATTTCTCCTGACTTTGACGGGCGATGCCGCGAGCGTAATACGCTTGCGTTAAAAAAGGGTTCCGCTGAAGACATAAAGCACAGTCTTCCTCGGCCCCCTTAAAATCGTCCAGGTTTATCTTCGCCACCGCACGGTAAAAATAGGGTTCCGCCAACCAAGGTTTGGATTTGATAACCTGATTGAAGTACTGAATGGAAAGAACATAATCCTCAAAATAAAGGGCGTTCCTGCCAATGGCCAATACACGGTCCGTATTAATCTGCGCAAAAAGCGAAATCGTAAATATCTGTAATATCAAAAAGAGTGTTGCCTTCTTCATCCTATTAAAAATGATTGAGAGGCAAAAATAAGTAAATTATCTTACTTAGACTCTATTTTTACCATTAAATGATTCTTCGTTATCTTATCGCCCTCTTTTACATTGAGCTCGACAACGACTCCCGATATGGGAGCGACCACCCGGTTCTGCATTTTCATCGCCTCATGGATTAGCAGAAGTTGCCCGGCCTCCACAGCCTGTCCTTCCTCTACCATAATCTTGATAATCGTTCCGGGAAGATGAGAAACCACGTCACCAGCCGACGGCTTATGCCACATCGGTCGGCTCTTATACTTCGCTGTCAGCAACGTCTTATATTTACGTGCCGTCACCACAAAGTCTACATATTCTTCTTGCTGGTGTTTCTTTTCCATACTCTCATCAATTTAGAACGGAGGCAAACCGTGCTTCTTGGCCGGTCTGTATTCCTCTTTTAGAATGGAAAGCTTCAGTGCGTGTAGCAATAATGAACGGGTTTCTTTCGGTTCGATCACAGAGTCGATAAATCCCTTGGAAGCCGCCACGTACGGGTTCGCGAATTTCTCGATATATTCTTTCACCTTCTCCTGACGCATAGCGTTCTGGTCTTCCGCCTCCATGATCTCCTTACGGAAGATGATGTTAGCGGCGCCTTCCGGACCCATAACAGCGATCTCCGCACTCGGCCAAGCGAACATGAAGTCAGCGCCCAAGTGACGGGAGTTCATAGCTATATAACCTCCGCCGTACGCCTTGCGCAAGATAACCGTGATCTTAGGAACAGTAGCCTCCGAATATGCGTACAGAACCTTAGCCCCATGACGAATCACACCCGCATGCTCTTGATCTACGCCCGGCAGATAACCCGGCATATCCTCCAACGTGATGATAGGAATATTGAATGAGTCGCAGAAACGGATGAAACGAGCGGCCTTGTCAGCGCTATCACAATCAAGCACGCCGGCCAGAACCATCGGTTGATTGGCAACGAAACCTACCGTTTCTCCTGCCATACGGCCAAAACCGATCACAATATTAGCAGCCCACAACTCTTGAATCTCCAAGAAGTCCGAGTCATCGACGATACATCTGATAACGTCTCGCACATCATACGGCTGTTTCGGGTCCGCCGGAACCACTTGCTCGATATTCAGCATAGCGGACGGCTCTTTCGGCTCAACCACTTTCGCACGCTCCTGATTATTCCAAGGGATGAAGCTAACCAAACGTTTCACCTGATCGAAACATTCTTGCTCGCTCAAGGCATAGAAATGAGCGTTACCTGTAGTCTCCGCATGAACACGTGCGCCACCAAGGTCTTCCATTGAGATATCCTCACCCAGCACGGTCTTGATAACGTTCGGTCCCGTGATAAACATCTTAGATATGTTCTCAACCACAAACACGAAGTCCGTCAACGCCGGAGAATAAACGGCACCACCGGCACAAGGACCGAGGATCAAGGAAATCTGAGGGATCACGCCCGAGGCGATCGTATTGCGATAGAATATTTCACCATAACCAGCCAAAGCACCAACACCTTCTTGGATACGCGCGCCACCCGAGTCATTGATTCCGATGATCGGACATTTCATTTTCAACGCATGATCCATGATCTTGGTGATCTTACGAGCATGTTGCAAACCCAACGAACCACCGGCAACCGTAAAGTCCTGCGCATAGATGCAAACCGGGGCACCAAAGATCGTACCCGTACCGGTAACCACACCATCACCCGGCAGAACCTTCTTCTCCATACCGAAATCACGGCCATCGTGTTTCACGAACATGTCATACTCATGGAAAGAGTTCTTATCCAACAAAGCCAAGATACGCTCCCGGGCAGTAAGCTTACCCATCGCCACTTGCTTTTCGATAGCAGCCTCACCACCGCCCATCTCGATAACGGCTTTCTTTTCCCTGAGGGCCTCAATGTTTTTACTTAAATCTGTCATATTGATTATTTATAGATTTATTATTTACCAACGGCCTTTGCCCGGTAAGAGCAACGAACCGTCCCTTTAATAATACTATTTAATTTGCCTTTGTTCAATTGGCGGCGAATAGCGGATACATTGTCGATAAAGACATGCCCCGTCAGATGCTCGCACTCATGCTGCACAATACGGGCGGCAAAACCTTCCACCACTTCCTCGTGCTCCTCCCAATTCTCATCCCAATATCTCACACGAACCGTTTTCGAGCGAGACACTTTCTCGTGTATACCCGGCAGGCTCAAGCAGCCTTCCTCCATAGCTATTTCCTCCTCGCTACGTTCCAAAAACTCGGGATTAATCAACGCACGCTTGAAACCCTTGCATTCAGGGAAGTCATCTCCCATCACATCACCGTCTATAACCACCAAACGGATAGACAAGCCCACCTGAGGAGCGGCAAGTCCTACCCCATCGGCATTATACATCGTTTCAAACATATTGGCAACCAACTGTTTCAAGTCGGGATAATCTTTAGGTACATCCTCAGCCTCTTTTCTTAATACGGGCTGACCATATAAAAATACGGGTAAAATCATAAGTTATAACTGATATTTTTTACTTTCTAAATAAGCTTGTAAGATAATGACGGCGCTAATCTCATCGACCAAACCTTTATCTTGCCGTTTCTTTTTCTTTAAACCACCTTCCAACATGGCCTTATGAGCTAAGACCGACGTGAACCGCTCATCGTAATAAGTTACCGGGATACTCGGTATCGTCCTTTTCAGATGGGTCACGAACGCCTCCACATACTTCATGTTCTCAGAAGGCTCATTGTTCATTTGCTTCGGAAGCCCGACCACAAATAAATCCACCGGTTCCCGTGATATGTAATCCGACAGGTATTTCACAACCTCTCCACTTGGGACTGTCGCCACGCCGTTAGCGATCATTTGTAAAATATCCGTAGCGGCTATCCCCGTACGTTTCCGGCCGTAATCTATTGCAATTATTCTTCCCATCGAGCGCGAATATAGCATAAATATAAATACAGATTACACAAATCCGCAAAAAGTGTGCAACAAATCGGATCAATACGCATTCTTCTCTCCCTTGAACATATTCAGTACCGTAACCACAATAATCTTTAAATCAAGGAAAAACGTCCAATTCTCTATATACCACACATCTCTCTTCACACGTCCTTCCATCTGCTCCAGTGTCTTGGTCTCACCTCGGTAACCGGTGACTTGCGCCCACCCCGTTACTCCCGGTTTCACCAAATGCCGCACCATATACTTATCGATCAACGCCGAGTACTGCTCGGTATGCTTCAGCATATGCGGACGAGGGCCTACCACGGACATATCACCCATCAAGACATTCACGAACTGAGGGAACTCATCCAGATTCGTCCGGCGCAAGAAATCGCCGATCCGGGTCTTCCGGGGATCGTTCTTAACGGCCTGCAAGGTATCAGCCTGCGCATTCACCTTCATCGTACGAAATTTGAAACATTCGAAGTCACGCCCATACAATCCCGTACGTTTCTGCTTAAACAAAATCGGGCCGGGTGAGCTTAATTTGATCATTATACCGACCACGATGTACAGGATCGGATAAATCGTGAGCAAAATCACCAAAGAGAAAAATATATCGAACGTCCGTTTCAAGAACCGGTTATAGGCGGATTGCAAAGGCTCCCGGCGGACCGTCAGCAATGGGATCGACTCCATCACCTCCATCACCATACTCTTCTTTACATCCCGGTAAAACTCGGGCACGATATAGAAGCGCACCATCTTCTTCTCGGCGAAATTCAGAAGCCGTACGATCTTTCCGTTGTTCGTACCCGGCAAGGTACAATAAATCTCATCGATATCATGCTCCAGCACATACGCTTCCACCTCGCTCGTCTTACCCAAGTAATTAGGTAAAACGTCTTTCAACGAGTCATTGTCATCAAAGAACCCCTTCACACTAAACCCATAGCTTAAATCATCTTTCATGACCTGATAAAGCTCCATGCCATTCTTTCCGGCACCCACAATCACGACTTTCTTAAAATTATAGCCTTTCCGCCTATAAAACTTTAAAGATAAGCGCACGAAAACCCGCCAAAGCGAAAACAAGATGATAGAAACCCCGTAATAGACCAAGAGAAAGGTAGCCAGAATATCTCCTACATTCAAGAAAATCAAGCAAGTGGCGAATAAAAAGATAAGTACGGTAACCAATCCGAACGCCCGTTGCACGATCTTGTCGATAAACACGACCGCCTGATGCACTTGAATCGGGATAAAATATAAAGAGAAGAAATAACAGAAGTTCAATAACAGAATAACCTCTCTCAAATTATAGGATATCGCTTCCGTGTATTTCGGGCCAAGCAGATGAAAAACGGCCATAAACAAAAGATTCAATACAATCAAATCTCCTACACCAATCAGCCATTGGATTAAATAACCATGTTTTTTGTTCAATATCATAGCAATTCGATAAATTCTCACAAAAGTAAGTATTTTTCGGCGCAAAAAAAAGGCCGCACTTAGAAGTACGGCCTTTTTAAAGTATTAATTCGTAAATTAATTATTAGCGCTCATAATTACTACACGGTTCCAGCTATTTTCGCCATAAGGTTGCTCGTCAGAACCCTTCCACTCGATAGTGATCTGGCTAGAAGAGATACCATATTTCTCGATAAGTTCCTTAGCGACCGCTCTAGCACGTTTCTCAGAAAGACCCATGTTATAACCAGAAGTACCCGTCTTCTTGTCAGCGTAACCAACCACCTTGATCGGAGCGTTATTATTCTTCATGAACTCAGCTGTGTTATAGATATTGATTTGCTGGTTCTTGTCGATCTTAGCGCTGTTAATGCGGAAGTAAACCACATTGTCTACGTAGTTATTTACAACCTCAGTAACTGTCTCTTGACACTCAGGGCAAGAAACCGGACGTTTGCTCAACTCATCGTTAGCAGCACGCAAAGAGTTGATCTGGCCGTTCAAGTCGTTCAACAAAGCGTAATCCATCGGCTCCAATACCTCGAAGTCTGTCTTACCCAATTTGAATGTCAAACCAGCGCTCAACTGAACGATACCATCTGTCAGGTGATTCATCTCGACGCGGTTAAACTGCTCGTTCAACAAAGAACCTTGGATCTCAACATTCAAATCAACACGTTTGCTCAAACGGAAAGCGGTTAAGATACCAGCGTTCAACGTAGGAGACTCCGTTCTTGGACGATCATAAGACTCTGTAGTCTTGAAACGCTGCGCATAACCAAAACCGACCCAAGGAATCAAGCGGAACACTTTAGATTCTCTGTAAGGAGCCCAAAAGTTAGTAACATCCCACAACAAGTCTACGTGAGCGGCTACATATTTATTATGTTGCATAAACTGTGCGCCATCACCTTCAAAACCGTGGATAATACCACCATTTAACTGGGTACGGAATCCTAAATACGGATTAAACCACTTACCAAAAGATACTTGTGGAGCGAAGTTTAAACGATTCTTGAAATCAGCCTCTCCATTTTGGTCTCCTAACAATACGCTGGCTCCACCCGCAATTGAAATAAACCAATTGTCACGAGCTTTATTCTTCTTGAAATTAGTCTTATAACCAGCCTCATTGCTGAACCCCACCTGCGGTTGATATTCCTGTGCTGCCACAGAGAATACAAAACCTGATAACAAAGCTAAAAGTAAAACCTTAGTCTTCATATTTTCAACATTTTAATTAAACAATCAATTACCTAATATCTTAAAATTGGCACAAAATTAACTCTTTTTGTAATTACAACAAATAAAATCTTCAAATTGTTTCGAACTCACTCGAAATAGTTCAAAATTTTATAGCCCCCCTCTTTCAGATAAGACTCCTTCTTCATTAGTTTTATATCGTTCTTCATCATATCCTCAATTAAAGCCGCTAATGAATACTCCGGTTCCCACCCTAAACGAGTACGTGCCTTCGTAGCGTCACCGATCAGCAACTCTACTTCCGTAGGGCGGAAATACTGCGGATCTACTCCTACAACTTCCTCACCCACACGTTTCTTAAAGCTTTCCAGATAGGCATCACCAACCTTCTTGACAAACAACCCCTCGTCTATCGACTCTAAGATAGCGACCTCGTCTATCCCTTCTCCTTTAAAGCGGATTCCCACGCCAATTTCCTCAAAAGCCATACGGATAAAGTCCCGAATCGTGGTAGTAATCCCGGTAGCTATGACATAATCCGAGGGTTCATCTTGTTGCAAAATAGCGTACATGGCACGCACGTAATCTTTCGCATGTCCCCAATCCCGTTTGGAGGAAAGATTACCCATATAAACCTTTTTTTGCATATCCAGAGCGATACGTGAAACCGCCCGGGTTACCTTACGGGTCACGAACGTCTCTCCCCTTAACGGAGACTCATGGTTGAACAAAATGCCATTGGAAGCGTGCATATGATAGGCCTCCCTGTAATTCACCGTAATCCAATAACCGTATAGTTTCGCTACCGCATAAGGGCTTCTCGGATAGAAAGGGGTGGTCTCTCTCTGCGGGACCTCCTGTACCAAGCCATACAACTCGGATGTAGATGCCTGATAGATACGTGTCTTCGGGATCAAGTTCAGCAAGCGGACCGCCTCCAGAATACGCAATACACCCAAACCATCCGCATTCGCCGTGTATTCGGGCGTATCAAAACTCACCTTTACATGACTCATGGCGGCCAGATTATAGATCTCGTCCGGTTGAACCTCGCCGATGATACGCGTAAGGTTCAAGCTATCCGTTAAATCGCCATAATGCAGGATCAAATTACGGTTCTCCACATGCGGGTCTTGATACAAATGATCGATGCGATCCGTATTGAACATGGAAGAACGACGCTTGATACCGTGTACCGTATATCCTTTCTTGATCAAGAACTCAGTAAGATAAGCTCCATCCTGTCCTGTAATACCTGTTATCAACGCTACTTTGCCCATTTCTCTAATTTTCAATTTTCAATTCTCATTTTTCAATTCCCAAGTACCATTCATAGAGTCGCTTCACGCCCTCCTCGATCTCGATCGTATGGTGCCAACCCAAGGCATGCAACTTGCTTACATCTGTCAGCTTACGAAGCGTACCGTCCGGCTTGGACGAGTTAAACCTCAACTCGCCTTCGAACCCGATCTCTCGCCGGATCAGTTCGGCAACCTCACGGATCGAAAGCTCGATACCCGTACCTATATTAATATGTGTATTCCGGATCTCGCCCTCCTTCTGGCGGACATCCTCGAAATCCACGTGTTCCATGATATAAACAGAAGCGTCGGCCATCTCCTCGCTCCATAAGAACTCACGAAGCGGCTTGCCGGTTCCCCACAGCTCCACCTCACCTGGACGGATACCCTGCTTATCCAATACGGAGAGTATCTCCGGCTCGGAGGCCTTCCCTGACACGCCCTCTACCGGACGAATGTCCAGATCCTTACGCAAGGCCTCCCAATCTCCCATATGCAGGCATTTTGCCAGATGGATCTTACGGATCATGGCTGGCAACACATGCGAGGTCTCCAGATTGAAATTATCATTCGGCCCGTAGAGGTTCGTAGGCATCACGGCGATATAGTTCGTACCGTATTGCAGGTTGTAACTCTCGCACATCTTGATACCCGCTATCTTGGCGATCGCATAAGGCTCGTTGGAATATTCCAAGGGAGATGTCAACAAGCAATCCTCCGGCATCGGCTGCGGAGCCTCACGGGGATAGATGCAGGTGCTTCCCAAGAATAATAATTTCTTTACATTGTTTTTCCAAGAGGCATGAATGACATTATTCTGGATCATCAAATTATTGTAGATAAAATCGGCACGGTACCGACTGTTCGCCATGATACCGCCGACGTGCGCCGCCGATAAGAACACATAGTCCGGCCGTTCAGCGGCAAAAAACTCGTTCACAGCGGCTTGATCCGTCAGATCCAGTTCCGCATGCGTACGAAGCAGGAAGTTCATATACCCTTTGCTACGCAAATTATTCAGAATGGCGGAGCCTACCAAGCCCCGGTGACCGGCAACAAATATTTTACTGTCTTTTTCCATCGATATCTCGTATTCTGAACTACTTCTACTTATTAATCAACCTCATCAAATACTGGCCGTACTGATTCTTAATCATCGGCAAAGCCACTTGCTCAAGTCGCTTCTCATCAATCCATCCTTGCTTGAAAGCGATCTCCTCCAGACAAGCCACCTTCAGTCCCTGTCTCTTCTCGATCACCTCCACGAAAGTAGATGCCTCAGACAACGAGTCGTGAGTCCCGGTATCCAACCAAGCGAATCCACGTCCCAATAGCTGCACTTTCAACTCCCCATCCTTCAAGAACCACTGGTTCACGGTAGTGATCTCCAGCTCTCCACGGGCGGAAGGCTTGATATTCTTGGCCACGTCCACCACCTTGTTCGGATAGAAATACAATCCTACCACGGCGTAATTCGACTTCGGTTCCTTCGGTTTCTCCTCGATACTGAGGACGTTCCCATCCGCATCGAACTCGGCTACGCCATAGCGTTCCGGATCGTTTACGTAGTAACCGAACACGGTCGCTTTTTGTTCGTTCTCCGCCTTGTCAACGGCCTCTTTTAACATACGGGTAAAGCTCTGTCCGTAAAAGATATTATCGCCAAGTACCAAGCAAACGGAGTCATCGCCGATAAAGCGCTCTCCAATGATGAAAGCTTGCGCCAATCCGTCCGGCGAAGGCTGCTCGGCATATTCAAAACGAACGCCATAATCGGAACCATCGCCCAGTAAACGACGAAAGCCCGGCAAATCCTGAGGGGTCGATATAATAAGAATCTCCCGTATCCCCGCCAGCATGAGCACGGATACCGGATAATAAATCATCGGCTTATCATAAATAGGTAGAAGTTGCTTGGAAACTCCTTTCGTGATCGGATACAAGCGGGTACCCGATCCACCGGCTAAAACTATACCTTTCATATTCTTTCCATTTTGTTCGACAATACTCGCTTAGGATCGATTCCACACCGTCCCTAAAACTATACAAAGTTAAACAAATAATAATAGATTAGCGCATGGTTTTCAAAAAATCGTCCATATTCTGATACAATGGGACGCCATAGCGCGCACAAGTTAAGCGCACATTATCATACCGGTAAAACCCGGGCTCGCAAATCACCCGCAACTTTCCGGAGCGCATAAACAGCCCCATCTCCAATAAGGTTATCGGGGATTTGCTGCTCGCCAGAATGTTCATGATAATCAGGTCGGCTTTCTCCAGATGCTCCAGTTCCCAATTCACTTGATGCTCAAAATCGGACATCTCCCCGCTCAGCCCTTTATCCCTGCGAGGATTGAACAATAGATACCGTCCCTCCGGAAGCATCCGGAACCAGTCGCAGGTAGCCTTCTGCCAATCCACGCTTTTCCCCATATCGATCGTGCCGGCCAAAAAGATTTTTTGGTATACAGTTTCATCCAAATCCTTATTTTCAGTATCAGGATACAAGACAACGACCTCAGATTGAGCAAACCCTCCCATCGGCACCAAAAACAAATATAATATACACAGTACGATATTTCTCATATTCATGTCTCAAAGCTTACTTTTCAGGCAACAAACTTCGCAAAAAAACATGAATCCAACAAATACATTCACTTTAAAAGAGGGTAACAGTCTTGTATATTCTAATAGGATATCACGAGAAGTAGTACTTACTTGGACGGTGAAGTATATCTCCTAGGGTACTTGCAGTATATATCTTCTCCAAGGAGAGGAGTATATGTACGTGTTTTTTCGAAAACACGTACATGTTTTTGGGAAGGGCTCGGCATGTAGCAAAATCATGGGTTCAGCCCATAAATCGTAGCCTGTACGGCATGCGATAAGATATAGGCCGCAGGCGTGTCGTTTGAGGGAGAATAGCCTTTGGAGAGCCTCTGGATTACGGGTTCCTTGTTCGTGCCCAGTATCGGGACCAATAAGGGGGCGCCGTTCAAGATAAGCGGTCCCGTCATGGTGATCCGGTATTGGCCGGTAGAAGGTTGCTGGGATACCGCATAGTTACGGCTATCCGACAATAGCTCCATGGTGGTAGAGAAAATGGATGCCGTATGGGAATCTTCACCTACGCCGAGGATGATGCAATCGAACGTAGGCATTTGATTGAACAACGGCAAGAATTCCTTTACGACCCATGAATAACGCATCGCCTCGGTACCCGGCTCGTTCTCGCCCTTGATCCGGTGGATATGGTCCGCCGGGATACACAAAGGCTTAAAAAGCAAATGATTCGCATGACCGTAATTACTATCCGGACTCGTTGGTGGAACGCAACGCTCGTCCACCCAGAAGAAACGGATGTTATTCCAGTCAATCTTATCCTTATACTCATCTACCCAGAGGGAAAACATATGCTTCGCCGTCTCCCCTCCCGAGAGCGCTAGGTTAAACGGAGCGAAGTCTTTCCGGCGAATCATCGCCATCAAGTCCTCCGTCATCGACCGAAGCGCCTCTTTCATCTCATTATATCTCTTTATTTCCATAAAATTATCTTCTTTGGCAGGCGCAGACTTTCTTTTCCGCACCTAAAATAACAGTTTCCTCCGGTCCGTCCTCGCCCGGCTCATAGAAGAACAAGTTCTTCGAACCCTCCTCTTTCCAATGGAGCAAGATCGGATCGATAAATTTCCAGCTAGCCTCCAAAGCGTCGCTACGGGCATACAGAGTGGAATCGCCCAGCATGGCATCCAGCAACAGACGCTCGTAAGCGTCAGGAAGATAGCTCTTCGAGAGGGAATCGTAGCGGAAGTCCATGCTGACTTGCTTCACCTCGAAACCGGCTCCCGGCATTTTCAGCCCGAACTTCAAGGATATACTCTCGTTCGGTTGGATACGGATAGTCAATTTATTGCAGGAACCTCCCGAACATTGACCGACAAACAGTTGATGGGGCGTAGACTTGAAGTGGATCACTACCTCCGATGACTTCTCCGGCAACTTCTTTCCCGTATAGAAATAGAAGGGCACACCACTCCAGCGCCAGTTATCGATAAAGAATTTCATCGCCACATACGTCTCAGTATTCGAGTCGGGAGCTACGTTCTTCTCTTCCCGATAACCGATATATTGTCCACGGACAACCATCTTGTCCATATCCAGCACCGTATACGGGCGTATGGAGCGGAATACTTTCACGATCTCGTCGCGAATCGGTTCCGGCTCGAATATAGAGGGAGATTCCATGGCGATAAACGACATCAATTGCATCAAGTGATTCTGGATCATATCCCGCATCGCCCCGGCTCCATCATAATATTTCCCTCGATTCTCCACCCCCAAGGTCTCAGTAGCACTGATCTCGATGGAATCGATATAATTATGATTCCACAATGGCTCGAAAATACCGTTTGAGAAACGCAATACCAAGATATTCTGCACGGTCTCTTTCCCCAGATAATGGTCGATACGATAAATCTCCTCCTCATGGAAGATATGTCGTAAATGATCGTTCAACTGGCGGGCAGACTCCAAGCTGGTACCGAACGGCTTCTCTACGATGATCCGCCGGAAACCATCCGGAGACTCGGTCTTGTTCAAACCACTCTCCAGCAAACATTGCGGGACGATCTCGTACATCACCGGCGGGGTAGCCAAGTAATAGATGATCTTATCCGGCAAGTCGTGTTTCTCTTGCAAGAACTCGATGCGCTCACGCAATTTGTAGTATTCATCGGCGTTCGTGGAATCGAAGGCGAGGTAATAGACATTCTCTAAGAAGTCATCGATCAAGCCCTCGTCGTAGGTCTTTCCCTTCTGTGCCTCCAAGATATGCGTATGTTGCTCCGCACGGAACTCCTCATCGCCATAAGCGGTACGGGCGGCTCCCAAGATGCAGAAGCGGTCGGGTAGCAAGCCACGAACATATAACTCGAACAAAGAGGGAAGCAACTTGCGACTGGTAAGATCGCCCGACGCCCCGAATATAACTAATAATTGATTATCTGCTTTCTTCATGTCTTTATACGTTATAAGTTCCAGAAACCGTCTTTCCTCCCTCACCCGTCCAGTTGGTATGGAAAAACTTACCACGCTCCCAATCGACCCGCTCATAAGTATGAGCCCCGAAATAATCCCGCTGGGCCTGAATCAAGTTAGCGGCTGAATGCGGGGTAGACAGTCCATCGAAATAGCTCAACCCCGAGCTCATCGCCGGCAAAGCCACTCCATGCAAAGCACCCTCGGCTACCACTTGCCGCCAAGCCAACAAGGAAGACTCGATCTTTCGGATAAAGAAGTCATCGAATAAGAGGTTCTCCAGATCCCGATCCTTCTCATAAGCCTGCGTAATTTTCTCCAAGAAGACAGAGCGTATGATACATCCCTTCCGCCAGATCTTGGCGATCGTACCGTAATCCAACTGCCAATCATATCGCTTGGAGGCTTGGCGCAACAAGGAGAATCCCTGCGCATAGGAAACCAACTTAGCGGCATACAAAGCCTGCTTGATCTCCTTCTCCGAGATCAAGGTCTGCCCCAGCACGCCACTCTTCGGATAAAGCGAGGACGCTTTTTTCCGTTCTTCCTGCATGGAAGAAAGCATACGGGCGTAAACAGCCTCGGTAATCAACGTCAACGGATCATTCTCGTCCATAGCGGCGATAGCGCTCCATTTACCGGTGCCCTTCTGGCCGGCGGCATCCAATATCTTATCCAGCAGGTAGCCCTCCCCCGCCTCGTCCTTGAAGCGGAGAATATCGGCCGTAATACCGATCAGGTAGCTATCCAGCTCTCCCGTGTTCCAATCCTCAAAGATACGGGCCAAGGCCTCATTGTCCAGATCCAGACGATTCTTCAATAAGGAATACGCCTCGGAAATCAACTGCATATCCCCATACTCGATACCATTGTGCACCATCTTCACGAAATGGCCGGCTCCACCCGGACCAATCCATTGGCAACAAGGCGTCCCGTCGTCCAGCTTGGCGGCGATGCTTTGCAAGACATCCTTCACCAAAGGCCAAGCGGCAGGTGAACCACCCGGCATCACGGAAGGTCCGTACAAGGCACCGATCTCGCCTCCGGAGATCCCGGTACCTACGAAGTACATCCCATGCGCCTCCATCTCCTTCACCCGTCGTTCCGTATCATGGAAGTCCGAGTTACCACCATCAATAATCACGTCACCGGGTGATAAGTAAGGAATCAATTGAGCCATCAGCTCATCCACCGGGGCACCCGCTTTTACCATCAGCATAATCTTGCGAGGACGCTCGATAGACTCAACAAATTCCTGTATCGTATGGGTTCCTATAAAATTCTTTCCTTTTCCACGACCACTCATGAAGCGGTCTACCACGCCTTCCTCTCCCGGCGCCGTACGATTATAAACGGATACGGCGAACCCCTTACTTTCCATATTCAATGCGAGGTTCTCGCCCATCACAGCCAAACCGATTAATCCAATATTTGATGTTTTCATATTTATGTTTTTATTTTATTAATCCAAATAGATCATTTAAAGCCTCACTCATCGACGGATGGGTGAATATCGAATCCCGAAGGAATGTGTAATCTTGCCCGAGACGCATCGCCAAGCTAACCGTATTTATGACTTCACTGGACTCGGCGCAGAATAAGGTACATCCTAGGATCTTCCCGGTATCCGCATCTACCACGGCTTTCAGTAAGCCATCCGTCTGCTCGATGGTACGGGTACGAGGCATAGCGGCGGCAGGCAGGCTAGCCACCTTTATATTTTTCTCCATCTTACAGGCTTGCGTCTCATTCAACCCGACATGGGCCAACGGAGGATCGATGAATACGGAATAAGCCACAGCTTCCCGATCGTCCAAGCTCCGGAAACCATTACCAAACAGCTCTTCCCGGATAATACGGTAATCATCCAAAGACAGATAGGTGAATTGTAATCCGCCATGTACATCCCCGATCGCCCAGATATTAGGGATATTGGTACGCAACTTACTATCCACCTCGATAGCGCCACGATTAGTCGTCCGTATTCCGGCGGCTTGCAGATTTAGGCTTTCCGTATTCGGTTTACGGCCGGTAGCCAAAAGCACCGCCTCGGCTTCCAGTCGCAAGGTATCTCCCGAGATAGCGTTACGGCAGATCACCGCAGCCTGCTCAACATCCTGCTCAATCGTCTGCACGACCGTGTTCAAATGAATGGTGATCCCTTTTTTCTCTAGTGTGGACTTCACCGAATCGGCGATGTCCCGGTCCTCACGAGGTATGAACACCTCCCCTGCCTCCAAGATCGTTACCTTCGATCCAAAACCGGCGAACATGGAAGCGAATTCCAGCCCGATATATCCGCCTCCGACAATCACCAGATGCCGTGGCAGTTTCTCCAGTTCCATAATGGAAGTACTTGTATATACGTAAGGATTATCCTCGATACCGCTTATCATAGGAATAATCGTCGTGGCTCCGGTATTGATGAATATCTTCTCGCCTTCCAGCAAGAAAGAGTCCGTATCCGTTTTCACGACAATCTCATAAGGGGAACGAAAAGAAGCCTCTCCGGTATAGACCGTTACGGTCTCCCGATCATCCAGATTCTTGAAATTCTTCTCACGAAGCAAAGAGGTCAGTTTCTCCTTGGCGAGGATAGCCTGCTTAAACTCCTCCGCATATTGCTCGAAGGTAGAAGGTCTGCGATACCCTGTCACTTGAGCGTAATGTACAAGCGCTTTCGTCGGTATACAGCCAATATTGATACAAGTACCTCCGTACATACCCGTCGAACGTTCCACCACAGCTACATTCCATCCATGGTTGGCCAAATCCGCCGCCAAGGTTTTTCCACCTTTCCCAAAACCAATAATAATCGCGTCGTACTTTTTCATCTCTGATTTATCTTCTTTTCGTTAGACATTAAAATAACATTCGTTTTAACCTAATTGTTGCGAATTTCATATTGCAAAAATAGCTCCAACCCCTATTTTACAAAATGGCTGTTCAACCTATAAGTTTAGCCATTTTTCCCGAAACAAGAAAACAACGAACAAATACCCCCTATTTTTTGTTTTTTATCTATAATATTTATACCCTATGATCACAACACTTATAATACTGGCCCTATCAGCCGTTTTCTTTGTTAACGGAAAGTTACGTTCCGATCTTGTCGCTCTATGCGCCCTCGTCTTATTAATCGTATTCAACATACTTACACCCGAAGAAGCGCTTTCCGGCTTCTCCAATCCTATCGTCATCATGATGGTCGGGTTGTTTGTCGTAGGAGGAGCTATCTTTAAAACGGGATTGGCCAAGATGATCAGCAGCAAGATACTCCGTCTAGCGGGAAAAAGCGAATTGAAATTATTCATATTGATCATGATGGTCACCGCTTTTATCGGGGCGTTCGTCAGTAATACGGGTACCGTGGCCCTCATGCTTCCGATCGTAGTGAGCATGGCGGCAAGCGCCAATATCAGTCCCGGGAGGTTCTTGATGCCCTTGGCTTTCGCTAGTAGCATGGGCGGAATGGCCACGCTGATCGGTACGCCTCCGAACCTCGTGGTAGATGAGGTGCTATCCAACGCCGGATTCACGGATCTATCGTTTTTCTCGTTTACGCCTATCGGGGTTATTTGTGTGCTTATCGGTTTGGTCGTCTTGATTCCCCTAAGCAAATTCTTCTTGGTAAAAAAGGAGGATGGCAAAGACACGAAGACTACAACCGGGCACTCCCCAAAAGAGTTAGCCAAGAAATACCAATTATCGGATAATCTATATCGGATACAGATCAAGCCCGGTTCCCGGATCGGTGGGAAAAAATTACAAGAATTAAATATTACGCAGGCTTATAATCTCTCCATTCTGGAGATACGCCGGCAGTCGTCCTCCCAAGGACGTTTCCTTAAAACCGTAGACCAGTCCTTAGCCGGCCCACATACGGAATTACAGGAGAACGATATCCTCTATGTGTTCGGCCCATTCGAGAAAGTAAACAAATTCGCCGAAGAACAGAATCTGGAGCTTACGGATACCCACGTATCCGAATACGTTGAAGGGGCGGAGGTTGAAAAGCTGAGCGTTCGGGAGATCGGTATCGCCGAGGTCTTATTAATGCCCGACTCGAAATTGATAAATAAGGCGGTAAAGGACTCTGGTTTCAGGGATAAATATTCCGTGAATATCTTAGGCATTCAACGGAAGGGCGAATATATACTGAATGATATAAAAGATATAAAGATGCATGCCGGCGATATCCTTCTAATACAAGGCACATGGGACAGCATCGCTCGCATGAGCCAGAAGCAATCGCAATGGGTGGTATTGGGCCAGCCCTTGGAAGAGGCCTCTAAAGTCACTCTGGATTATAAAGCCCCTGTCGCCGCCTTGATCATGGTCTTAATGATTGCCGCCATGGTATTCGACTTCATCCCGATTCCTCCGGTTGCGGCGGTAATCATAGCGGGAATATTGATGGTATTAACCGGATGTTTCCGTAACGTGGAAGAGGCTTATAAAACGATTAATTGGGAAAGCGTAGTCTTGATCGCCGCCATGTTACCCATGTCGCTAGCCTTAGAGAAGACAGGCGCCTCCAATCTTATCTCAGAGAAATTGGTGAGTGGACTAGGCGATTACGGACCGCTCGTCTTGATGGCCGGTATTTATTTCACTACCTCGCTACTGACCATGTTTATCAGCAACACGGCCACGGCGGTACTGGTAGCCCCTATTGCCCTTCAATCCGCCCTAGCCATCAACGTTAGCCCTTATCCGTTCCTGCTGGCGGTGACGGTGGGTGCCAGCATGTGCTTCGCCTCCCCTTTCTCTACGCCACCCAACGCACTCGTTATGTCCGCCGGAAAATATACATTTATGGACTATGTAAAGGTGGGGTTGCCTTTACAAATCGTGATGGGAATCGTTATGGTATTTATATTACCTTTATTATTCCCATTCTAAACATTCGCACACGCATTTTAGTTTTATATTTGCAGTTTGTAAAACAGTACAAGAAAATTTATGGATATACCGTTTAAACCGATTAGGTTAGAAGACAAAGAGATTATAACCTCATTTACATTTCCCAGCGATTATCGCAATTGTGATTTCTCATTCGCAAACATGTGCAGTTGGCGTTTCTTATATGACAGTGAATTCGCTATCGTGGATGGCTACTTATTAATCCGTTTCATGATCGAGGACAAGAGCCGTTTCGCCTATATGATGCCTGTAGGGAATGGAGATCTAACGAATGCCGTTCGCTTACTGGAAGACGATTCCTTGAAATATGGACATCCGCTCTGTATGCTGGGTATCACCCCCGACGCCAAAGAGCAACTGGAAGGCGCACTTCCCGGAAGCTTTTTTTATATCCCGGAACGGGATTATTTCGATTACATTTATTTACGGGAGGATTTAGCGACCTTACGGGGTAAGAAATACCAATCCAAACGTAATCATATCAATAATTTCAAGAAACAATATTCGTACGAGTATGTCCCAATCACGCCAGATATCGTCCCGCAATGCCTGAAACTGGAATGTAAATGGTATAAGGCGAACAATGGAGATAATGACGAGGAAGAGCTTAATGACGAACGTCGCTCCCTTACCTATGCCTTGCATCATTTTGACAGCCTAGGCCTGATCGGTGGCGCTCTCCAGGTGGATAACGAGATTATCGCTTTCTCTTTCGGGGCACCCATCAATCATAATACGTTCGGAGTACACGTGGAAAAAGCGGACGTGAATTTTGACGGGGCATATACGGTGATCAACCAAGAGTTCGCCTCTCACCTTCCGGAACAGTATACTTACGTGAACCGGGAGGAGGATCTTGGCATACCGGGACTGCGTAAAGCGAAGCTTTCTTATCAACCTACCATACTATTAGAGAAGAGTGCCGCAATAAAAAAGCAACTTACGCAAACTAAATAAATTATGGACAAGAAACAACAAATCGTAAACTTATGGCGTACCTGTTTCGGGGATTCCGAGGCATTTATCAGCCTTTATTTTGATCGTGTTTACAAGGACGAGAACGCAATGACCATTGAGAAGGACGGTAAAATAGTATCTGCCTTGCAGATAGTTCCTTATACGATGACTTATTTGGGTACCGAGATCTCGGTAGGCTATATCTCTGGGGCGTGCACGACTCCGGAAGAAAGAGGGCAAGGGCTTATGCGACAACTCTTGCAAGAGACATTCGAGGAAATGGAACGGCGTGAGATCGCTATCTCCGCCTTAATCCCTGCCGATCCTTGGCTATTCGACTATTACCGGGAACAGGGTTATACCGAGGCATTCGATTATTCCGTGGAGACGTATATCCGCCCGAATACGCCGGTTCAACTCCCGAAGATAACGGTTATCCAACCGGAGGTACCGACAACCGACGAATTGTTCGCTTATTTCAACCGCAAATTACGTGAACGCCCTTCCTGCATCTTGCATTCATACGATGATTTCATCACGATACTCCGTGATCTACAATTAGATAACGGAGGGATGTACACGGCCTTGGACGAGAACGAGAAGGTAGTCGGCATGGCTTTCGCATTGCCTCTTGAGACAGGTACAGCGCCGTCCGACAAAAAGCTTTTTATTAAGGAACTTCTTTATGACTCGGAAGAGATCAAGGAATTACTATTGCAAGAACTTACCTTGCAAAATAACGTATCGCAAGCGATGGTACATACTCCTCCCACTCCTCCGGGTACCCTACCTAAAGGTATGGCCCGCATCATCGACACGAAACGCATGATCCACCTCTGGCTATCCAAACAACACGAAAGCCCTGTCTCCAAAAAAGATTTGGAACAAATGGATAACCAAACGCTAACACGACAGTTGATGGGTTATCAGGGGAGGATGGCTTATATGAGTTTGATGCTGGATTAGTCTTTAATGCAATCAAGTTTATTAGGAAAAAGAAAAGGGGAGTAATAAATGCTCCCCTTCTCATATATAATACAATATTGCCTTATTACTCTAAAGTCATGACATTATCCGCAATAGGAGAATTATACCAAGCCGCACCATTCTCATCGGAACCTGTAGAAGTCCAACTATCAAACCCCTCGTAGGCTACACGAATATTCACGTTTTCTTTAGGCCATGTCACACTTTCCATATTTGCTACACGAATACCCCACATCGTTCCATTTTCATAATAATCATAGTCCTTACTTGCAGTATTAGCTTTGTCTGTTCCTCTAAAACCCGGTAAATGAATCTCTGAACGTTTGTCACTATCCCAGTTCCCATAAACGATAAAGGGATTAATCCGGATGGAAACATCTTTATTAAAAGAGATGGTCTCCGTACACTCGTATGGACTATTTGTCAATTTATAGGTATTCATAGTCACATGCCCTGCATTTGGATCCAATGCCTTATGAGCATCCCAAATCGGTAACATTACGACATTTGTCTGCCCAGACTCCATTTGCCCATTATTCGGAGAAACACCTTCTACCGCATTAGGAGTTATACCATCCAACTGATAACCTATCGCCAAAGATTTTGTAGCACCAACCGCAAGCACAGTCATTTGAATCTTAGCAGAACTAGTCTTAGTCTCCACATTATTTGAGCAAGTTACTTCATATTTCATGACCACATCATTCATATCATAATCACCTTCCGCAGGCCAATTATCCTCAAACATACAAGTAAAACTTAAAGGATTACTGTCTGTCCCTTCTGGATCTGTATTAGGTTGCCCTTCTTCCTCTCCCAGTTTTACTCCACATCCTTCATGCTTACATCCCGCTGGAATATAAGGTTTATCCGCAAATAAACCGGCACCAAGAATCTGAGTCATAGAAGCACCAGATTTACTATCTAAATTATATCCCCAAATATCATGTGCTCCATATTCGACAGTCACACGCCCTTTATAAACTACAGTATACCAATTATTACAGGATATTGCCCCACTCCAAAATACAGCATCTCCATTTGTTGGACCCTCAATCTGTCCCCCTCCTTTTACAAATGCTGTAGAACTAGAATAAAAAATTGAATTTTCTTTTAAATAGATAGATGATTCTTCCAGTTTTAATCCCGCCTTAGAATCCCCGATCTTCAGAAATGAACCAGATTCCATATAAAATTGCACATTTTCCCACTTAGAGGCACCAGCCTCAATACGACATTCATTTTTAACTATGCATTTCTCAAGATCTAAAGCTCCTTTAATTTTGATTAATCCACCTTCCTTATTATAAAGCGCCGGAGCATTCATATTCGCATTTTCTATATCCAATTCATCTAATACTAGTTCCCCTGCGTTTTCAACATAAGCAGTAGGATTCTCCCATTCTAATTCCTTCGCAGTTAAAACACCACCCGGCATTATTATAATACTAGAATTTTGGCCCAATTTTAATTCTTCAGTACTTATTGTTGCCTCTCCAGCTACATATAGTACGATACGTCCATTTTGGACTTCTTTAGGAAATTTAAGATCGATTACAGTCATCCCTGAAGGCACGATATAAGTTTCCTTTTCTTGTAATGAAAAGCCATCTTGTGTTATCTCAATAGCATTTTCCACATTATCTTTTTTCTTGCTATCCCTTAACAGTACACCTTGATATGCTATACTCTTTGTTGTAGTAGCAACCGAATTCAAATCAAGTACCAGATCGGTTGATTCGATATCAAGTCCATAGGTTCTTTTTCCACCAAACGGATCTGTCACTTGTATAAAAAGTTTATTTATTACATCCGGTAAAGAAATATCACGCTTATAAGGAACTCTCGCATTCGTCTTTTGAGATGATCCTGATACAGATTTAGCATTTGTGACAATTGCCGGATTTTCGACAAAAGCCTCTACTGTATAATAATACTTACCATCATACAAATCTTCCACTACCACAGTAAGTGATTTTTCCTTCACCGTATTCAATACGGATCCTTGATTGAATCCACCATTGCCGGGAGTTGGCTTCGGCTCCGGAATAGGATCCGGCTCATACACATCCGCTGTACAGGCGGCCATCAGCACTGTGAATAGGAACAGTGCCATGAATTTTACTTTCACGAAAATACATCTCTTCATATGCTTAAACATTAAATATTACCCTATAACACCATTTTGAAAAAGAAGTTGTATATTTTAATCAACCTATTGAATATTATCGACAGCAAAGGTAGACTTTATTATGATGCGAAGTTCTTTAACACACAAATATTATCACATCAATTAACTATAATTAATGATATTGCAAATAAAACACCTTTGATAAATAGGCAATATTTATTTTACATCATGTTAAAAAAGGACAATAAAAGACTATTCACCCCACTCCAACCATTCAATCAGCTTATCACGCCAAAGTTCCTGTTCCCGGCAAAGGTGGTTGATGCCGATATGGAGAAGGCCCTTAGCGATTTTCTCTTGGCAATAACATACCATCTGGCAATTTGACAAAATGAAAACCAAAGTCTCGGAGAATCGATTTTTTCGGGTAAAAGTACGGCTCGCTTCCAAATATGAGAAGAAAAAACAGCATTTGTCTCGTTGACAGACAAATACCGAAAAATAGCCTCTTGCTCCAGCGAGATTAATTCATCATATTTCATATTTTAACGCAAGAAAAGAGGAAAAGTGGTGTTACGATAGGGTTATAGCACGGTAAGAATGCCCATTCATGAGTACTCATAACCCTATGCGTGACCGCTCATAATGCCTAACGCGAGTATCGGCATTGGACAATACGACCTATCGCAACAGGTTCCGCCACCTATCGTGTACAAAATCGATCCCTTTTTCAAGAAAAAGTGTGTTTATTGCCACGCCTATCTCATTATCTTGTCACTTTCGCACGAAAGGTATGTCAACATATTCGTATGATATGAAGCAAATAGTCAGAATAAGCTTCTATTTCGCAACAGACCCATCATACAAGCCAGAGGCTTCCAATAGGCCTTAAGCACTCACATTAAACATGGAATTTTCAATCCAACTGATAAATCTTCAGCTTATTGTAAAGCGTCTTCCGGTCGATGCCCAATAGCTGGGCCGCACGGGTCTTGTTGTTGCCGCACTCTTGGAGGGCCTTACGGATAAGGTCACGTTCATGCTCCACGTTCTTAAGCTGGATGTTGGTGTGCGAAGAGAGGTTCTCCGTCAGTTCCTCCGGGAGTTCCTTGCGGGTGATGTATCGACCGGTCGCCAATAAGGTGGCGTACTTGATGACATTCTTCATCTGACGCAGGTTGCCCGGCCAAGAATAAGATTGGAACAATTGCATGGTATCGTTATCGAAACCGATGATATCTTTCTGGAGCTCGCTATTCGCCAGATCGAGAAAATGATTGGCGAACAAGAGCAAATCCTCTTTTCGCTCTTTCAAGTCCGGGATACGGATCGTGAACTCATTGATACGATGGTACAGGTCCTCACGGAAATCTCCTTTCTCGATCGCCTGCCGCAAGTTCTCGTTCGTCGCAGATATCAAGCGCACATTGATAGCGATCTCCTGATTGCTCCCGATCGGCTTTACCTTGCGCTCCTGTAGGGCACGTAATAACTGAACCTGAACCTCATACGTCAGATTCCCGATCTCATCCAAGAAGATCGTACCGCCTTGAGCCGCCACAAACGCCCCGGTCTTGTTCTCGATCGCCCCCGTAAAAGAACCCTTCACATGGCCGAAGAACTCGGATGCCGCCAATTCCTTGGGGATAGCGCCACAATCCACGGCGACAAACGGAGCCTTGCTACGATTACTTTGCTCGTGAATCCGACGGGCGATGTACTCCTTACCGGTACCGCTAGCGCCGGTCACCAATACCGACATATCCGTCGGAGCCACCAAACGCACATGCTCATAAAGCTGGCGGGCCGCTTGGCTCTGTCCCTCGATATAAAGATCCGGGGCCGAGGGAACCGGGGCTCTCGCCGGAGCCTTCTCCTCCACGTGCACGAGTTCCTTGATCTTACCCAGCAACTCATCCGGGTTCAACGGCTTGGCAATATAATCCGCCGCTCCCAGCTTCATCGCCTGAACCGCCGTTTGTATCTCCGCATAACTGGTCATCATAATAAGGGGCAAGGAAGGATGAGTGCTTTTCAACCATTTCAATAAGTCGATCCCGTCACTATCCGGCAAACGTAAATCCGATATAACCAAATCGAACGCTTCCTCCCCCAGCCTCCGTTTAGCATCGGAAACAGAGGACGAGGATCTTACGACAAACCCTTTCTTACCCAGCCATGTGGTAAGCATCAAGGAAAAAGTTATATCATCTTCAACGATTAGAATCGACAACATACCCACTCAGATTATTTATAGTAACCACAAAGGTAAATAAATAAAACGAATCAAGAAAACATCCACGTAGCTTTACGCCATACTCCCTCGAAAGGACCTTGTTTATGATGGGCTAACCACCAGTGGCAAAAACCTAGCTGGAGAATGAAAAGAAGGATTCCTACGGCGAAGCTGGCGGTCGTTCCCAGATCGTCATACAGGGATAAACCGTATCCGAAATAGATAAAAGAGCCTACCATCGATTGCGTGAGGTAATTCGTCAAGCTCATTTTCCCGTAAGGCACAAGCCCGTGAAGCACCTTATGCGGCGCCTTCCACTGCCACAAAAAGATAAAGGAGGATACCAATACGCACATGAACGAGAAATTACGCAAGGAAGACACGATCGTGCTCATCGGGCGAAGCTCTTCGGTACGCTCCAGCAAACCAGGTAGTGAAAGGGACAGATAATAGAGGGGAATGAAACAAACCGCCCCGAAAACAAAGGTCCTTGTCCAAAACGTCCGGTGCTTCTCCGGATCGACAAACAATCCCTTGCGCCCCAACAACATACCCAGCATAAAGAGAGCCGATGTCTGGAAGAAACGTCCATAGCTCCAAGCCCAGAGAAGGCTATACAGCTGCCCGTCCCACAGATTGGACTTGACCATTTCCCAAAAGCTGGTACCTTCCATATACGGATAGATCCGCATACAGTGCACTAGCCATTGTTCCTTGGATGCCACATATTCCGGATGCATCAAAGCATACATGAATTTACCCCACTCCATAGGCTGTAGCATCAAGACCACGGCGATCGCTAATACCACCTTATTACTCAACTTGCAAACCGGTATCAACACGATACCCAAGATCGAATAAAGCACCAAGATCTCCCCCGGGAAGAACGAGGCGTTGAAGCAACCGATAAAGAATAGGAGCACCAGCCGCCAGAAGAAACGAAGCCGGAAGTCCTTCCCTTTCCTCGCTTGATTATCAAATTGGATAAAAAAGCTGAAACCGAATAGGAGGGCGAAAATAGCGTACGCTTTCCCGGAAAAGAGGAAGAACAAGGTATCCCATACCCCTTTATCCAAGGCTCTCATAAAATCGGTAGCAGCCTCCGGAAAATTATACAAGTTAAAATGCTCGATATTATGCAATAGGATAATAGCCATAACGGCAAATCCTCGTAATGCGTCGACCACCTCGATACGGGGGCGGGCCTGTGGTGCGTGTTCCATGATATAATTCAGTAGATTTTATTATTTTGTGGCAAAAGTAACGAAACTAAATAGAAAAAGCATCCTCGAAAGGATGCCTTTTTCTTTTGCAGACTTAAATTGAATACTCAGGACTTAATCTTTCGCCATGAATAAATTCATGACTTTTGTTTTTAACGGTTTAAATGTAGAAACGCCCACTTGCGATTTCATTAAATAGATAGCGAATATCGTGCCAAAGCCTGCGAAACGCACAGTAATAAACATCTAACTACTTATCCTCTAACAAGTAATACATAAATTTTGTTTCTACAAAGTGAGATTTTATTTCAAAAGCATGGGGAAAGGCATTCCACGAATGGGTATTTATTCCACACCGGATTCCACAAGATTACCCGATGGCAAACTCCGCATCCTTCACGATAGCGAGCGCTTGCTCGATTACCTCGCCCAGCAGGTGGTACCAGCCGGAATCGGTCAGCTCCTCATCGTTCTTCTCCAAGATCCGCAGGTGTTGCACCAAGGAATTGGCCCCCAGCATCGTGAACAAGGGGATCAACTTATGGGATATCCGGGAGGCTTCCTCCCGGTCTTTTCCCTCCAACGCCTCCCGAAGCAAATTGATACTCTTACGGGTTTCTTCCGAGAAGGTTTTCAGTATAGAGGCCGAAGCCTCCGGGTCTTCTCCGGCGAAAGCGGTGAGCGACGAGAAATTCAACTCGCTCCTTGCCTCCAGATGGAGCGTCAGCAACTCATTTAGCAAGGAGATTAATTGGGCGGCGGTAAACGGCTTGTTCAAGAAACCCGTGAAACCAGCCTCCAGATAATGCTCGTGCTCTTTGGCGATACTGGCGGACAAGGCGATCACTGGGATCTTATCCGTTCCGGGGATACCGGACATGCGTATCCGCTCCAGCAAATGATAACCATCCAGCCCGGGCATCTGTATATCGGTGATAATGGCATTGAATACGGTGTTCCGCAATAGCTCGAGGACGTTATGCGGATTCGTACAACCTACCACCTGTACGTGGCTCTGCTTCAAGAGTTCTTCCGTCAAGGCCAGTTGTAGAGGATCATCATCTACCAAAAGGCAATAGACATCTTGCCTCTCGAACGAGGGTAAAGTCTCGGTCTCGCCAGTATCCGGAGCCTCCACCGTTACGTCCGGCAAGGATTGGTTATCGGACAAGGGAAGAGGTAGCACGATCGTGAAATCACTGCCTTTCCCCGGGGTACTATCCAAAGATAGCGTACCGTTCATTAAGGACAGGAGCTTACGGGTGATGGAGAGGCCCAGACCAAAGCCTTCTGCCTCTTCCGTATCGGCGAGACGGGTAAACTCCCCGAATATCCGCTCTTGCTCTTCTTTCGGGATACCCGGACCGGAATCGCTGACGGTAATTGATAATTGAAAATTGAAAATTGAAAGTTTCCGGAGGGATACGAGGAGGACGATGCGTCCCTCGTTGGTGAATTTGATAGCGTTGGATAAGAGATTTCCTACGACCTGCCGGATACGGATCGGGTCACCCATATAAACCTGCCCCGTCTCCTCAGGTTTCAGGTTTAGGACGAAGCGCAAGCCTTTCGCCTCCGCTATCGGCTGGAAGCTGGTATAGATCTCATCGAACAAAGCCGGGACACGGAAGGGAACGCTATGCACCTCCATCTCTCCAGACTCCAACCGCTGGAAATCCAACAGGTCGTTCACCAAGGAAAGGATGTGATCCGAGGAACCTTTCATGTTTTCCAGATAATATCGCTGACGCTCGTCCGGATGGCGGCGCAACAAAAGCTCGATATATCCGATGATGGAAGAGAGCGGGGCCCGTATGTCGTGGCTGATCGTCAGCATCAGCTTCTCACGGCTTCGCAACAAGCTCTCGGCGACCTGTTTCGCCTTTTCCAATTGCATACGGTAAAATTTACTTCGTGAGATGTCCCGTGAGATAAAGAAGAGGAACAGAAAGGCGATTACTACGGAGACGATCGCGATTCCAGCGATCAGATGAGAGGTCTCCCTCAATAGCACCTGTTTCTTATATACCCTTTCCAGCGAGGCCTCCATCTCCTCCTCCTCGATATTACGGAGCATCTGGTTGATCTCCCGGGTAATCACGCTATTGTTATACCGCAGGTTGGAGGCCCTTTCCAACAACTGATCCATCAGTTGTTGCCGTTGCCAAGCCACACTGTCTTGGATGCTCTTCAGCACGCTGACAATCGTATCGGTCGGATTATAAGCGTTCACCAACGTATCGGTGACGATCTCCCGGGTCGTGTTCACCACGATGCTGGTATCTTCCTTGCCGGGCGAGAACACGTCGGCCAGACGCTTGAAGAATCCCCGCTTCTTACGGGGAACCACTACCGTGTCTTGCTTGACCTCTACCCGTTCCTGTATCTGTACCTCGTTTACGATCGTATCCCGGACGGCAATTATTTTCTCGATATTCTCCGTATAAAGACGTTCCGTATTCGCTTCCTGCCAAGTCTCAAGCAAGCGACGGGTATTCCATCGCTTACGCTCCAGCAATATGTCGATCGTATCTATTTTCAGGAGTTGCATGGAGTCCGTCACCAAGGTTCTCAACGAATCCATGTTATTATGAGCCTTATTCAGCGTACGATTGAAGTGGCGGAACTCGTTCTGGGGCATGCCTACCAACTGCCCCAACGCCTCGCTCTCATAGAGCAGGGAGAGCGTATTGGTGACCAAGTATACCTTCCGGCGTGCCTGATGATCCGGCTCATCCTCCTCGGCCACTTTCTCTACGATATTATAAATGTAAGCGACCGAGCAGACGGCAATGGTAATCAGCAAAATATAGCCTAATATCACCTTGCTAGTAATATGTCCGCTCTGCTCTTTCATACGGTTTTGAGATCAGTCTAATTCCTATCGTAAGCGATATCCCATCTATCCATCATCTCGAAATCCTGCTTTTTCAAACCGACTTTCCAGAATGGAATCGGGTCGTCATGGTCTCCCAGATACATACGGTCACGTACCTTAAAGGCACGATTCGTCAAGGCAAACGTAGAATCAGCCGCCGAAGTCCGCACGCCGGCTATATCGAGCATCGTATGGAATACGCTGTTCGTGCTAACCGGATAGGTCTCGTGTGCCTGCGCTTCCAGATATTTCTGGGGATACGATTCCCGGTAAGCCTTCGAGAACCAGATCACATACGGGATATGCAACTGGTAATAGGTCGGTATCGGAGAGGCATGCAGATAACGGGCTCTGGAATCATCGAAGATATCCTCGCCATGATCACTCAAGTAAAGCATGGATGCCGGGGCATTTGTATTCGCCAGCATATCAGCGATTTCCCCCAGCACATAATCCGTATAGTGGATGGAATTATCATAAGCGTTCCGTAACTCCTTTTTATACGAGGCACGGATTCCCTCCGCCTTATCCGGCGTATAGAAACGGAACTCCTTCGGATAACGTTCATGGTAATTGAAATGAGAGCCATAGGTATGCAGTACCACGAAAAGATTGCCGTCGTCTTTATCCAGCTCCTTCTTTAGATAAGGCAGGATCGCCGCATCGTGCAAGGAGGTCAGCGTAGACCCCGTATTAAACGCACTCATATCGATAAAGGTATCCGCCTCCCGATAAAAAGCGCCAATCATTGAGGTTGTCAGTTTTTGGTTAGCGATCACGAGCGTACGGAAACCGGCCTCCTTGAAAGCGGTTACGATACTTTTCTCGTCGTAAAGGACTCCATAATTCTCGGCACTGGCGGCAGACAGGATAATAGGGACACTCTTATGCGTATTATTCGATTGCGTCACCACATCCGTGAAATGCACCAATCCGTCTAAAGCCTCCATACGAGGAGTCGTCTTGCGCTCGTATCCATAAAGACTCCATTCCATGGCACGGGAGGTCTCTCCCACTACCAAGACGTAGATCTCCCGTTTTCCCTCCACTTGCTCCGGCTTAGAGGCGTCGAACTTAAAATCGGCGGAAGTAATATGATACTTGCTGTTCCTCTCCGCCTTATTTATGGCGAAATATAAATTGTATAGGGCGTTAGCCGGATATACATCGTCCTTCCATGAGAACCGGTGATCTTGCGAAGGAGACAGGAAGCAAAGGAGCAAACCCACGACAAACATGCCTAGGCTGATCTTGGCCCATTTCTTCCGGAAAGGATTTCGCAGTTTCTCTTTCTGACGTATCGAACGATAAGCAAGCACCAACGTAGGCAATGTATAAAAAAAGAATACGCAACCGATCACCAGAATGATATTCCCCAATAACTCACTAGCCTCGGAAGCGTTCGAGCTGGTAAGGTTCAAATACATATCAACCGCTATCACGGACTGCCCGAAAAGATACAAAAGCACCAACTGCCCCCCATCTAATATAACCTTCGGCAACAGGCACCAAACCACGATCCCCGGTTTACGGGCCACTAATAAAACCCCCATCCAAAAGGCCAAAGGTATCAGCAACGAGGCGATACCGACCGTAACAGGAAGCGGTTCCGTAAAAAAGAACACACAGTTTGGGATGATAAATAACAGGGCAAATAAGAAATATAAATGCTCCTGTGAGGATATCCAGCGTATTAACTTTGTAAAATACTTCATTCAATAAAACTTTGCCAACTCTCAATCATTACTCTTCTCAACTAATACCCAGAACCTAAAATTCCGGTAATTGGCAAAGATAGGTGTTATTAAACACATACAAAGCGTATTATACACAAAAAATGTTATTCACATTCATTACTTCTCCTTCATCCGTCGCCAACGCTCATTGACAGAACTTTTCACTTCCCTATGTAACAGCAAGATATATAGAATGAAAAAGTTATATTTATCCCCTATATTTTCTGGAGGATTGCGATAAACTCATCATTCGTAATGTCTAGCTCCGGCTCTTTGTAATTGACATAATCCTCAAAATAGTCGCTGGCGATATCGGCTACGATCTCCCCTCCGTCCAAGCCATACGAGGAAACTAGTTTCTCCACCCGGTTACGTATCTGGCGAATCACCTGTAAACGATCCTCATAACGATCTGGCTTCTCCTGATCAGTGACGTGCTCATTCCGGGCGATCAAGTAAACTACCGTATAAAATTTCTCCATGCTCCCGAAAACAGGGACAAACAAGGATTTCTTCTCCTCGGGCAGATCTGCCAAAAACTGTTGTATCTTTGTCATAACTCTTACTCTTTTACCTAATAAAAAAAACAATATACTTTTTGTTCTAAAACAATATACTTTCGTGTGTAAAAGTATATTGTTTCGACAACAAAAGTATATTGTTCTTCTCGAGTCTGTTAAATGATTGAATTCTTCTTCGTAAAGTCCAAAATCTCATCAATATATCCGAAAGCCAATCCTGTCACCGTATCCGCGCAACCGTAATAGATGGCGATACGTCTCGTCTCCGGATCATGCAAGGCGGCACAGGGAAAGACTACGTTCGGAACGTCTCCCATACACTCGTAATCCTTTTGCGGGGATAACAAATAAGGTCCGGAGCGGAATTTCACTTTCCAAGGTTGCTCCAAATCCAAGATAGCGGAACCGAAGCTATACACATACCCGTTGCAAGAACGAAGCACGCCGTGGTAAATCAATAACCAGCCCTCGGAAGTCTCGATAGGAATAGGGCCCGCACCGATCTTCATACACTGCCAAGCGCTATCCTCGAACGCAGCCGGAGACATCACGTGGCGATGTTTACCCCAGAAACACATATCCGGAGACTCGCTATAGAAAATATCGCCGAACGGAGTATGACCGTTGTCGCTCGGACGGCTCAACATGGCGAAGTTTCCGTTAATCTTACGAGGGAACATCACGCCATTACGGTTGAAGGGCAGATAAGCGTTCTCCAGCTGATGGAAGGTCTCGAAATCGAACGTGTAAGCCACGCCGATTGTCGGGCCATGATAGCCGTTACACCAAGTCACATAGTAACGATCCTCGATGAAACATACACGGGGGTCGTAGGCGTAAACAAACTCGCCGATCTCCTTGTCGTCGCACTCAAACTCGAGTTTTGTCTCGGAGATACTCCAATGAATGGCATCTGCGCTAAAACCTACGTGCAAACGCATCCGGCGATTCGTATCGTCGCAACGGAACACACCTGCATAACCACCTTTGAAAGGGACAACAGCACTGTTGAACACGCTGTTCGATGTCGGGAGGATATCACGAGGAATCACCGGGTTCTTCGAATATCTCCACAGTACTTCTTTGCTACCCTCGGGACGATCTTCCCAAGGCATATCAGGCAGCGGAGCGCCTACGATTTTCAAATTATCCATAACTAATCCTATTAAAATATTACTATACTAACTTATTACCTTTATCGTCATATGTGAACGGTACGAAATAGGCTACCAAGAATGAAGGAATCATCGCCAGCAAGGTCACGATAAAGAAATACTTATAACCTAGCCAGTCGCTCACGAAACCGCTCATCATTCCCGGAAGCATCACCCCGAGGTTCATGATACCCGAGGCGAACGCATAATGCGCCATCTGATGCTTACCCGGAGCTACCTGTTGCATCATAAACAGCATCAAGCCCACGAAACCGAATCCATAGCCAAAGTACTCGAATACGATGGCGGAAGCGATAATGAGACCATTATCCGGCTGGAAACACGCCAAGAACGTGTATACCAAAAACGGTATATTGAAGCAACAACAAAGCGTAAACAATACCTTTCGCAATCCCTTGGCCGAGATATAATATCCGCCGAGCAAAGAACCCAACACGAACGCAGCCGCACCAAACGTACCATAATATAAACCGATCTCTTGCTCCGTAAGCCCCAATCCTTGATCGGCTACTGGAGCTTTCAGGAACAAAGGTACGATCTTTATCACGAACCCCTCGGCAAAACGATACAATATAATGAAACAGATATACCACACGATATACTTCTTCGTGAAGAACTCCTTGAAGACCAGCCATAACTCAGCCAAACTCTCCTTCAACGAATGTTCTCCGGTAGCGGCTTTCCCACCCGTAGGCAACATCTTCATATGATAAAAGCCAAGCAGTATCATGATCGTACCGCAAAGCAACATAACGATCATCCAAGCGTATATCACGGCCTCTTTCTCCAGTCCTATCCCGGTAAAATATTGCATCATATAACCTGCCAGATAAACCAGCCCCCCCGTGGCTACGATCTTCGCCAAATTGTAAAACGCACCTTGCCAACCGATATATTTGGCTTGATCCTCCGGCGAAAGCTCTTTCATGTAAACACCATCCGTAGCCACGTCATGCGTAGCCCCGCTAAGCGCTATAATACCTAATAATGCGATAGATAAAGCGAAGAAACTCGGCAAGTTTAACGCCAAGGCCACTAAACCGAATAAGCAACCGGATAACAACTGGGTCAATACGACAAAGAATTTCTTGGTACGATACATTTCCAAAAACGGGCTCCATAAAGGCTTTAAGGTCCAAGGTAACATGATAACCGAGGTCCATAACGCAATCTGGGCATCCGATATATCCAGTCCCTTAAACATGAGTACGGTAACCATGTTCAGCACGACAAAAGGCAATCCCATAGCAAAATAGACACTAGGGACCCAAGTTACAGGGTTTCGACGTTTAGTAGCATTCGTGTTTTTCTCTTCCATGCTTTATTTAGAATTTAGGTGTACAAATATAATTAATAATCCGGATATATCTTTAATCGATCGGACAAATAGAGGAGATCATCCCGAAGGTGGCGTTATCATTCAAATCCCAGACCATCTTCCCGGCTCCGTTTATCTCGATCAATTGCGGGTAATGCCCTTTCGCCGCCTCTCCGTCATGGCCTTGCCAGTTACAGATATATAAACCACCGTCCCGTTTAGGGAGTAGTTGAGCGACAAAGAAGAGCTGGGCCCCCTCGATATCGTTCGCGTTCACCTTACGAACGACCTCTCCAGTCTCGAAATTCAACTCAACGAAGCAATGGGCATCACCGCAAGCAACCAGATAATTGCCGTTATCCAACGCAGCCACGCTAAACGGATTACCGTCTACTTTCACGCTTTTCAACAATTGACCGGCCGGGGATATTTCCCGGATCTCGGAGGTAGCGAACAAAGGCACTAAATAATTACCCCGTTTATTCTTGTTTACTTGACGGAATTGGGCATGGGGCTGTTCGATACCGGTATCGAAATCCGTCTTCGACAAGATCTCTCCTTTTGCGTTCACCTCCATGATCGTCGCCGGATATCCACACCACGCCAATAAATAATTACCATTAGGAAGCACACGGGCCGTCTGCATCTCACACCCTTCCGGAACGGAGATATTCCAGATCTCCTCATGGTCCCGGGTGATTAGCTTCGCCCCTTTTGAATAGGAAAAAAGGATATTCCGGTCGGGAGTAACGGCTACGGAATTACATTCCCATCCTTTTTCCAAGGGATGCTCCCATTCAATTTCTTTCGTGTTCTTGTTTACGATGGCGATCTTGTCCCAACCGGAACCGCCTAATAAAAGATGATGCGACGCCTCATGGCACGAGGAACATACGAGTAGCAAGCATGCGGATAATATAAAAGTATAGATTTTCATGGTATAATATTTATATAAATAAGCAGGGGCAGGCGAACCCTACCCCTGCGACTGGATTATTTCGCTAAATCACGGAACAACTCATATCCCTGATCGGGCGTGATACCTTGATGCACAACCGCATGAACCGCTTGGATCATGGCGACAGGAGAAGTACTCTGGAATACGTTACGTCCCATATCCACGCCAGCCGCACCGTCGTTAATCGCGTTATAACATAATTCCAACGCCTCCTTCTCCGGTAATTTCTTACCACCGGCGATTACCACGGGAACCGGGCAAGCGGCGGCTACCTTCTCGAAGCCCTCGCAATAGTAGGTCTTCACGATATTAGCGCCGTTCTCCGCACAGATACGCGAAGCCAAGCCAAAATAACGAGCGTCACGAGCCATTTGCTTACCAACGGCGGTAACACCCATTACCGGGATATTATAACGGCTGGCCTTATCGACCGCTTTATATAAGTTAGCCACAGTCTTAGCCTCATGCGCCTCGTCGCCGATAGCCAACATAACCGCCATGGCGGAGACGTTCATACGGATAGCGTCCTCTATATCGATCAATACATTATCATTCAAATCCGTAAGGATAGACGTTCCTGCATCCGAACGAAGACAAATCGGCTTCGTCGTATTCACCGGAATCGTAGATTGCAAGATACCACGGGTACACATCAAGCAATCCGCATATTCAATCAAAGGAACGATATTCAAGTCGATACGCTCCAGACCGGAAGTCGGCCCCATGATGAAACCATGGTCGAAAGCAAGCATAACCGCCTTGCCTGTCTTCGGGTTGAAGATACGGGATAAACGATCTTTCATACCCCAAGGTAAGTTCTCGGCCCCCTTCACATGGAAACTCTGGTTCTCACAATTGATGCCTAAACCGAAGTCCGCACCTTCTCTCAAATCATCTAAATCTGCCATATTTATTATTCGTTATATTAGTATATTTTGTAGAGACGGGGCGTACCCCGTCTCACGCTGTTTATTATTTTAAAGCGCCTCCGCAAATGAAGCGAACATACAGCTCCAAGAAGTAGCCCCGCTATCAGCGAAACCAATCGAACGCTCACCATAGTTACGAGCACGGCCAAAATTAGCTTTCATCGGTACCGTAGCCTCCGCTCCCTCAAGTGCCGCTTTAGCGCCAGCGTTCAAGACTTCCTTGATATCATCCGACGTACAAGCCTGCATAGCCTCTACAGCCGGGATCAAGGCATCCATCATCGTCTTGTCGCCTCGTTTCGCTTGGGTTTGTTGTTGCACATTCGCCAAGCCACCGGCGAACATAGCTTTCACGCCTGTGGCATCCAGCTCGGTTCCCTCGGCATGATCGCTCATACCCAAGAAGAAAGCACCGAGCAAGGTACTTGTCGATCCGCTCACTTCCATCATCACGTCCATGCCTATATCACCAAGCATTTGCTTGAACTCCGTTCCGGACTGAGCGCTTTTATTCACGGCCGTCATAGCGGCAACGATAGCGGTACCATGATCTCCATCCCCGATTACGGCATCCAATTTAGAGAATTCCTCCTCACGTGCCTTGATCTGTTTCAGCGCATTGTCTAACATGGCCTTGAAGGCCTCGATAGTAAGTTGTTTCATGTATATTATTTATTTACCTAGGGTTGTCCAATAAGGTGCGTCCGCACGTTTGTTATTCAAATAATCGATATGATCCTCATCCAAGATCGCTAGGATCATCTGGAATCCGGCTTGCTCCTGTACGGTCAAGATCTCTTGGATACGGCTTGCCACCACCTGTAAGCCACGAGCCTCTAATTCCTTATAAGCCTTGCGAAAGATGATATTCAATTCCATATGGGTAGTAGCGCCTACGCCGTTAATGATCAACAACATCTTATCACCGGATTTTGGCTGTAACTGCTGGCAAAGCAGGTCTACCATCTCCGCCGCCGTATCATCGGCGGATACCAACGGTTTCTGTCCACCGCCCCCTTCGCCATGCTGGCCCATACCAATCTCCATGATTCCATCAGGAAGATTCGTGATCGTACCTCCGTTCTGGGGATGCGTACAAGAACGCATCGCGACAGCCAAGGTAGCCACGTTCTTATTATAGCGCTCGCCGATCTCGATCAATTCGTCCAAGGACTTCCCTTCCTCGGCGGCAGCACCTAATATCTTATACAAAGGAACACAACCGGCCAAGCCGCGACGGTCGTCTACATTCGCCCCGATACCTGCGCTGATATCATCATGCGTAAGTAATTTCTTCACCTTGATTCCTTTACGAGCAGCCAACTGGCAAGCCATATTCGCGCTCATCACGTCGCCGGAATGGTTCAATACGACCAACAAGATCCCGGCCTCACGATCCATCAATTGCAGTGCCTGAAACAAACGTTGGGCACCCGGAGCGGCGAATACGTCACCCACGACGGAGCAATCCAACATGCCCTCTCCTACGAAACCGCTCAAGGCAGGCTCATGACCGGAACCGCCTAAGGTAACGATCGCTACCTTATCATTGCCTTTCGGGTTAGCACGTACGACGATATTCTCAGCCGCCAACTTTACCTGATTCGGATACGCTAATACATAGCCTTCCAATAACTCTGCCGTAATATTCTCAGGATCATTTATGAATTTTGTCTTGATGTCTGACATGGTATTATCCTCCTTTAGATTTATGAATTTTGATTTACGAATTATTTTAGTTCCATGATCTCGATAGCGATACCTTCTTCCTCGATGAAAGCGATCGTCAAGTGCTCGTCGCAAACAGCCGGACCGAAGATTACCTTCTTACCTTCCAACTCTTTTTCCAAACAAGGAACCGTATAAGCGATATGCCCATTGGTCTGTACCAACTCCGGCAGGCAGCTGCCTTTCTCGAATTTCAAGAACTCGATCCGGTTCGGGCTCTTGCTGTAATCCGTCAACCATACACTCAGCCCTTCGTTATAAACCGCCCCTTCTTTACTTTCCGTAGTGACAATTCCTACATGATTAAATGTTCTCATGATCTATTCAATTTATAGTTAGACAATTATATTATTAAAATTCGTTCTTTTCCGATACGCTATAAAGCCAGCCCCCAATACTAGGATGATCGACAGATAAAGATAAATAAATATCCCGTTCACGTTGTCATTCTGGCCGTAAGAATGCATTCCACTCAAGAAATAATTCACGCCGAAGAAAGTCATCAACACCGAATAGAAGGCCAAGATAGACGTAAAATTAAACAACCACAGGTTATTGCATTTCGGTATCAAGCGAAGATGCGTCACGATCGCATATATCACCATCGTAATCAACGCCCACGTCTCCTTCGGGTCCCAGCCCCAATAACGTCCCCACGACTCATTCGCCCAGACCGCTCCCAAGAAAGTACCGATCGTCATCAGGGCCAACCCGATCCAAAGCGACATCTCGTTCACGATACTTAATTCCCGTACCCGGTCTTTGAGCATCACGCTGTTCTTCTCCCCGCTTACGCTCATCATCACCAGATTCGTCAAGCCGATCAGACAGCTAATACCGAAGAAACCGTAAGCCCCCACGATAACCGCCACATGAAACATCAACCACGGGGATTTCAAGACCGGAACCAACGGGTTGATCTGCGGGTCCATCCAACTCAAGCCGGACACGAACAAGATGATCCCCCCGAATAAAGTAGCCAACGCAAACGTAAGCGTACTCTTACGCACGAACAACAACCCGGCGAACACCGTAGCCCAAGCCACATAAACCATCGTCTCGTACGAATTGCTCCAAGGGGCGTAACCGGCGATATACCAACGCATCCCCATCCCATACATATGGAAGACGAATACGGCCAATATACCCAGACTCAATACCCAAGTCGTATAGGTAACCCATTTTTCCTTCTTGAATAAGGCCACGAAAGCGAAGACCAGCAACAAGCCTCCCAAAATCAAGTACCCTTTCTTACATTGCCGGAATATATCCATTTGATTGTATTTAATCTCGGCCTGTATTTTCTCCGGGCGAATATCCACCGTCTTGTTCTTGGCTTGCTGGTACGTATGGATCATTCCGATCACCTCGTCCGCTTTCTCCCAATCGCCACTCTTCAACCCTTCCTGTACCTCCGATAAATACCAGCCCATAATGTGGGTAACGAACATGGAATCCTTTCCGGAAAACGCCGATAAATCATCGCCCGGCGCATACCATTTATGATCCGGATCGTCCTCTTTAGGGAAAAGGTTCAACATCTGGTAATTGATCAATTGATGGAAGATATTCACCTGCTCGTCCAGCTTGATCAAGTCCTTATCGAAGCGGGTACGCTCCGCCGGCATTTTATTGTAGGCCTCTTCCAGCTTCTCTTGCAATTTATAGCGTCCGTTACTATCGAATACCTCTATATAGGCACACTCCTTATCCGTAAGATCGTAATAATTGGCCAGCTCACTATTAGACAAGGCGATAAACGGTACCCGGACCCACATATCCGGCATAGCCAAGACGCTCAATAAGAATTGATCCGAGTTCAAGGAACCGAACCGGTCCGATTTATGCAACTTCCGCAACACCTCGGAAGAGAATGTATTGATCGGTAACATACGTCCGCTTACCGACTGGATCGGCAACGCACCGAACTTAGCGGCATGTTCAGGACTTATCGTATATTTCTGTATGGCCTCCTTCATCTCGGGAGCGGCCGCACCTTGCGCCCGCAAGCCCCCTACGGAAAGAAGAACCACTACTAACAGGGCCGTTTTACGAGCGCCCGCTCTTAAATCTTTCAACTGTCGGCTTAATTTCATGAAGCGGGAATTTTTGCCTACCAAGCAAAGTATAAAGCCGATCACTAAAATCACGTAGCCGGTATACGTAATATTCCTTCCGGCCACGTCTCGGTTCACGGAAAGCACCGTTCCTTGCTCATCCGGATCATAGGAGGCTTGGAAGAAGCGATAGCCTTTCACGTCTAATACGTTATTCATATATACCCGGGCATGGCGAGTCTGTCCATCTACATGTACCAGCAACTCACTCTCATAAGCGGAGGGACTGGCAGAGCCGGGATAGCGGGTTAAGGTAAATTTCACGAGTTCTACGCTAAAAGGGAGCGTATGATAGAGAGTCTGGTCCGAGGTGCGGATCATGATACGATCGCTGGCCTCTCCCTCACGCAGGTGAAGGATTCCTTCCTCGCCGAAAAGGTGGGAAACAAGGGCGCCCAGAAGGATGACAATAAAGGCGGCATGGGTGACCATCAATCCCCATCTACGCCGTTTAAGCAACTGGTGCTTGATAACGATAGCCACGAAATTGGCTACCAATAAGAATTGGAGTAAGAAAAATACAGGAGAATAGTAAATCAGCGCTTTAGCGGCGGCGGTACCCTGATACTTCTCTATAAAAGTAGCGATAGCCAAGCCAAAGGCGTAGATCAATAGAAGGACGATAGTCGTCACGGAAGAAGAGATAAATCTTTCTAGAGTTTTCATTTGCTCATTTATTAATAACACTGATGCGACAAATGTACGCAGATTAATCATTTTTGAAAGAATCGGCGATTAATTTGCCGCATCCATGTTATCTATCTATAAATAGACCTTGTCTATTAGTCCTCAATAATTACCCGGAAGCCTACATTAAACACACGTTGGTACGGGTAATATCCCTTACGGGTATAAGCCGTCGAGAATTTCGGTCGCTCGATATAAGAACCGCCACGAACCACCTTATACTCGGAGACCTCTTTCGATTTCTCGTTGTAAGGATAAGGCAGGTAATCAGAACGTGTCCATTCCGCTACATTACCGTGCATACAATACAAACCGAACGGATTCGCCTCATATTGCTTACCCCCCACTTGAACCAAATTGCCATCATCCACGCCTTCCTCTTTCGGCAAGTAAGTATAATACTTGTACCAGTAAGAAGTCTTAGGCATCGGTTGCGGGTCGATACCGCTTACGGCAAGCAAGAGCGTGGTTACGTCGGCTAGGTTATCCTTCTTACCGAAGTCTGCGTTCATATCGCCATACCAGAAATCTTGATCGCTGCCGGCACGACAAGCCCATTCCCATTGCGCCTCGGTCGGAAGCGTGATGTTCAAGCCTGTTTTCTCGCTCAGCTTCTTGCAATAATCCATAGCGTCGTTGTAACTTACACGGATTACCGGTTGCTCCGGCTTATTGGCTGGATATCCTTGAACCACGTGATCCTTCCATTGCTGATCTACGAAACGGCTGTCGTGATCCGGGAAAATCACGTTGAATTGCTGGTTCGTAACCTCCAACTCACCCATCCAGAAAGCTTTATCGATCTTCACTTTCGTCGTCGGACGAGTATCGGATTGCCCGCGATAGCTACCCATCACGAATTGTCCGGCCGGGATGCGCACAAATGTCATCTTGATACCCGGAGCCAACTCGATCTCTTTACGGGTCTCTTTCTCGTCGGCCAACATAGCCTTAATCCGGTCCGCATCGAAAGGCCAGCCCTTCACCTTCAACTCTTTTTCCTTGACAGGAGCCAATTTCTCCGGCATCTCCGGTTTGATCTCACCTTTACCCTTCAAGTAAGCGGCATAATCGGAGATCTCTTTCTTCCAATCCACGCCGGCGCCATTCGCATACTTATCCGTCAACTCTTTACGACGTTGGATCTGGTCGAAGCCTTGATACGGGATGATATCCTTCGAAAGCACATTCGCGTTGAAATACCCCTTATCCGGAGCGTTGTAATCAATCCAGTTATAAAGAGTTCTCCACTCTTTATCCGTCAGTCGCACGTTAAAGTGCCCTTTCTTCAACATACGAACCAGTTCACTCGTGTTCGGATGATATTCATACGGTTGAAGAACCACCATATCACCCTCGCCACCTTGACGGTGTACGTACGGATGCAGGTTCAAGTAAGAAGTGCCATAACCTAATTTATCCTTCTTGCCCCCACGCAAATCGAAAGCCTTGCCCTCACCATTATGGCAAGCGATACAAGCGCGATCCAAAATCGGTTGGATCTCCAGATCGAACGTGAACGAACGGGTACCCCCTTCCGGCGGAGTCAACGCATGCGGGGCTTTCTGCGAAGCCATCACACGTTTCGGGATAGGAATCTGGTTCTGGTCCTCATGGCAACCGATACAAGATACCACCTCGCCCGGCTGACCGGTCAACCAGCTACGCATCCACTGGATAGCCACTCCGTCCTCATCCAACGGTTGGATAGAGATCGGCGTATTCGCCGGGATCTTGAAGATAGCGGAACCATCCTCTTCTACCGGTACCGTACCCAACATACGCTTGATGTCCCAACCGGACTGGATTCCATGCCAGTTATGATCGGAGGTAGTCTTCACGTAAGCATACTCATAAGCGTGTAAACGAAGAGACTTAACCGTACCCCTTGGAATACCTCTCAATCCTTCACCCTCGTAAATATCCTGAATAAAGACCGTAGCCTCTTTGTCATTCAATTTCACGCGGTCCGGAATAGCCGGAGGAGTCTGTGTCTTACGTACGGCAACCGGACTGATATAGCCCTCACCCTCTACCTTGCGCAAACAAGTCACGTTATCAAATACGTCCACCAAATAGATACCCCATAAATCCTGCGGATCTAATTTAGCGGCCACCAAGAAATATTTATCATTCAGCGGAGTCGGTTTGATAAACTGCGGCCATACGCCATTTACCAACTCATCCTTGATCTCCTCCACGATCGGTCGGTTACGATACGGGATCTCCTGTACCATACCGGCGGCGCCTTTACGAGCTTTCGCCGGATCGAACACGATCAAACGGCCGGAACGGGCGATACCATGGTGACCGGAGATAATTCCCACGAAAGCGGAACCGTGGCCCGGCAACGGCTGGATATCGAACGTACTGTTCGGGAACATCGATCCGCTACCATATAGCGCTTTCTGCTCCGTACCATCCGGATTCATGTTCATCACGATACGGGAATAATAGTGCGTCAAGTCCGTGTACTCCCAACGCGTGTACATCACACGACCGTTATTCATCACTACCGGGTTCCAGTTCGCGTCCTGATCGAAAGTCAGACGACGCAAGTTCTTCGTATCCGGCGTATAAAGTACCATATTGCCGACGGGGTCATCACCGCTTACACAAGGCACGCCTTGATAACCGATATTCGAGTTGGCGATGATACGTCCGTCCGGTAAGTAGGTTCCATCATAAAACTCCAGATCCGGCTCCTCGTTATGTATCAATTGCTTGAAACCCGAGCCATCCAATTTCACCTCGAATACGTTCCAACGCTTATCGGGCATCGTCTGGGTAAACATCGCACGGTCACCATCCCAGTGCATCCGCAAGTCGGCGACAGAGGAACCATTCTCCGGTTTATAGATCGAACGTACCTGTACATCCTCCCCACGTAAATTACTCAACTCCACGATATCGGCGTCGAAACCCATACGGCGGGCGGACTCTTGGTTACTCCAGTTATTACCCTGCGTACCCAAATCCGGAGCCATTGCCTTATGAGCGTTTACACCCAATTTAAAGCGGGCAGCCAAGACTTTATCACCATCCAAGAACGGGTTCGCCAGCAAGATCGTACGTTTATTTGCGATCGCTTTCTCGGCATTAACCAAAGCAGCCTCATCACCACTATAAATGCCATCGAAACCTTTCTTTACCTGCTGTTCCAACTCATCCAAAACCGGTTGATACTTAGTGGCATCGAAACCTTTCAACTTTTTCATATCATTGAAAGCCAAACGAATCGCCTCCATATTCAACCAACTCAAGTCGCTCTGCAAATTACAGATACGTTGAGTTTTCTCATAAAGTTTCAAATACTCACGGATCTGAGTATCGATATCTTTTTCCGTCTCGATCTGCTTAACAGCGTTCTTTACATACGCGGCGTCTTTCAGACGAGAAGCCATATTCAGAACCATATCACGCTCAGCGGAAGCGTCACTGGTGGTCAACCAATTCTCCAACCCATCGATATTAGCGTTTAAGGCTCCCAATTCCTTCGGGTAAGCGGCTAGCAAACGTGCGGCCTCCTCCTTCGGGAAAACATTCATGATACGGAAAAATACACTACCAACCGTCGACTGATCGGCCAAACCCACCTCAGCCTCAAAGCGTACATATTCCTTATTGATATTGTACACCATCACGCCATTGGCATGGCATAATACGCTATGGTCGTATTTCTTACCACCGATCAACAAAGGATTCCCGTATAAATCCGTATTCTTACGGATACTGCCTGAGCCGGAAACCCAATAATCAGGATCTAGCTCATCCAACCAAACCGAACTACCGTCCGCCTTGATTAAACGGGCATTCGCCCATGTACCCCAATCCCAATCCGTACCGTCCGGTCCGGCGGCCGTAACAAGTACCAACTGATCCTGACCCGTCAAATCGGCGGACATCGGGACGGCCTTCTGCTTCGCCTTGATCCAAGCCGACATGATCGGCATGTTCGCCTTCACCAAAGAGGCACGAAGCTCAGACTTTTGCTTTACCGCGGCGTCAATCCAGTTATCCACCTTCTTTTGCTTCGGACCGGCCGAAACAAGGAAAGAAGTCGACAACAAGAGTGATACCATTATATAGTATTTATTCATGTATTAAATTTAAATTTAGAAGGTTGTTTATGAAATCCTAAGGATCACGATGGGCAACCCTTAGGATTACGAAGCATAACCCTAGAGGTCTTTATAAAGCGGCCTTCTGGTTCGTGAAACGTAAACCAGCGTTGTCGTGATAGCATGCCCACTCATCTACGATAGCGCCTTCCGGACCTGCCATCATAAAGTGGAATGTCTCTAATTTCTTCAGACGTAATACGTCGCCTACCTTCTGAACCACGAAGTTTTTGCTCTTGATCGGTCCGTGTCCGGCAGGGATAGCCGGGGCGTTCGGAGTCTCGTCACCTACCTCAGAGAAGTTGTATACCCAACCCTTCTCTACCATCCAAGACTCATGTTTAGCCGGGAAGTCCGTCTTTACGTGAGCGTGTTCCGGAATCATCTGGCCCGGCAACAAATAGATAGCGTGAGCGAAATACTTATACTCCGGATCGTTGATCCAGAAAATACCACCCATACCTACATTCTCGAAATCACCCAAGCCAAAGTCTGTCACCCACATATCTTTCGCCATCAGCTCCGTAAAGGGAACATCATAAAAAGCGAACATATCTTTCATCGCTTCCATAGCGACATCTTGTTGAAACTTGCCGTCTTTATAAAAATCGGCGTTCGTGTACTTCTTTGAATAAGCCATTGTTTTATTTTTTTGATTGTTAGTATTACATGCGTTCGTGCATTCTTTGCGGCAAGTTCCTTCCGGACAATTGCCCTCCCCGTTAGCGGCGCAACAAGTAGCGTCTGTCGTTGTCTTTCCCGTACATGCGACCATAGATGCCAACACCAATCCCATAGCCGCCATTTTCATGTTCAAACCTTTTCTCATTTGTTTTTGTGTATATTTGTTAGTACTATTTGTTTCAACGTATCGCTATTCCCTCGATCTCGATCAGTAACTCATCCCGGCAAACGTCGGCCCACATATAAGAGATCGGGATATTCAATCCGTAAGTATTCATCAAACGCTCAGCCTCCTCGTAGTCGGATTTATTCTTCAGATAGACACGTAACTTGACCAATTTAGCGTCAGCGATCAGTTCCGCTATATTTTCCATCGTGATCCGTAGCTGACGTTCCAGACCTACTCCCGTCAAGCTCTCCTCACCACGGATAGCGGCCGTACCGGAGATATAAATCAATTTACGATCCTGAAAAGTCATGCTCTTGGCACGCTCGAACTTAGGGGTCGTCTTCTTTTGCCGGGCAACTTCCAGCACTTGTTCCGAATACGCGTGGGCAGCCACCTGCAACTTATTATCGATCGGCGTAGCGAAAGCGTCCGGCGTAGTAAACACGGCGGCATCCACATCGATCAAGATACCTCCCAGATTCGCCCCGATACCCGTAGCGGCAGGATACCCATTCGTCCAGTCCGCCTTACTATAAAAATCAGACCGGGCGTTATTAAACGCTTGGTAATGCTGATCCGGACCGTCGAAAGCGGTTATACGCTCGATATAATTCCACTGACGGATAATGCTATTCAACGGAAAACCCTCCCGACGAAGCACATCCCCCAATAACCGGAAAGCTTCCACCGACTGAGGCTCGATACCAAAATGGAGCACATCCCCTTGAAAACCGCCGGCAAAAAGGAAACGTCCCGAGGCATTCTCCAACAAGACATAAGGAACACCTTGATAATGACGGAAAGTAATCCGATCCTGCGCATCGGGCACATAGCTATGTACCTCCATCAGCAAAGGAGCGTTCAGCGGCGGTTGGGAGACATAGCTCAAAGCCGGTTCGCAATCCCCATAATACCGACGGATTTTCTCCCGCAGCAAAACCCGGCGTGCCACGTATTCCTCATTCGTACCCGGAGTACCGAAAAAGGCCAGTCTCATGATCACCTCGTTTTGAGGTAATTGAGACAATAGATCGTCCACCATAACCGCGAACTCAGCCGGCTCGGTGCTTACTATCGTATAATGTATTTTCTCACAATAATTCATATCCTATTTTTTTACAGGGAATTCACATATTCAGTTAATGCCTCGATATCTTTTTTGGAGACCTTTTTATCGATGCCATGCTTATAGGTATCGAATACCTCTTCCATGGTAGCCGCACGCCCATTGAATAAATAAGGAGCCGTACGCCAAACCTCGATCAGGGTAGGCGTGTCCCAACCTTTCTCAAACTCGATATCCTCGCCGATACGGTGCATTTTCAGATCCGTATAATAAGGACCGCTATGACACTCGCCACATTTCAGTTTCTCAAACACCTTTCTTCCCTCTTTCGCCTTATCCGATAATTCCCCATTTATTAAATACGGGCTAGGCACCGGGCGCAAGGATTTCAGGTAAGCGTCCACACATTCCGCCATATCCTCCTGCGGCTCAAAAAACTGGATAAACTTAAAACCGGCACGAACCGCCCATTCTGCCGTCTCCCGGATACCCGATATCATGCTAGGCGGAGTCACATGAGAATACAATAGGCTCTTACAATTCTTCGAGTTACCGACCCCGTCATTCATCAAGTCCCAATTCATCCCGTCCGTACGAGCATCCCCCGGATGGCAACCGTTACAGCTCTGCCAGCCTTGATAGCAATGATTTGCGTCGTTAAAGTATTTCTCGCCCTTGTTCTCCGGCGTTTCCGTACGACCCGGATTCATGTCGGTAGCCGTTACCTCCAAGGTATTCACATCAACCGTGTTCAAGATATCAGCGAAATAAGTAGGGATCATCAACTTCTCGCCCGAGAATATAAAATTACGCGGACCGTTTCCTTGTAAGGGTACTCGTTCACGAAGTCCATACAGGAAGTTCAAGTCGTAATCCAGACGGCTCTTGTCCTTATAAGACTCGAACTTCGCCAACATCGCCGGGTGGTCGATCACGCTTAGCTCGTGCGTACCGCTATGGGTGATAAAGATATGCTTCTCATCGCAAGCGATACTCCAGATACCGGCAGCGCCACGATCCGGCTCGTCCACCAACACGGCCCCAACGAATTCCTGCTTCGCCACATCGATCACGCTGAAAGCGCTCGTATTCATCCAACCTTGTTGAAGCTGGGAAGTAGGCACCGTGAATCGTCCCAAGTTATGAGACACGTATATATATTTCCCGTCCGGCGTGATACAGATCCCTCGTAAGGCATTGCTTCCATTCGCCAGTTGGATATCTTTCACTTTCGTAAACCCATCCATCTCGATTACCGATACGCAAGCGGCTACCACGTCCACGTCCGCCCGTTGTGCGGGCAGGAAATTCGTGACAAACATGTATTTACCATCCTTGCTGAATACCGCCGATTTAGGCTCACGCAACACTTTCACGCTCCGGACGACCTTACGCATCACCGGATCTACCTCGACCACCGAATTATCGAACTGATTACATACATATATATGTTTCTTATCCGGCCCGAACACCGGATGGCAGGCTCCCGATCCCGTCGGTATGGCCGCTTCCACCCTACCCGATTCCAAGGAAAGGACTTGTAAGCGACCGGTCTTCTCGAAGGTCGTCACATACACCTTATCCCCATCCGGAAGCAACCCAGTCGGGGTCTCATCAAACGGAAACGAATGAAGCAAGCTCTTACCGTCCGCCGAAAAGATATCCAGATGTTTCGTTCCTTTCTGTGTCATTAATAGCTCCCCCTTCGCGTTCAATACGGCATCCGTAGTAAAGAAAGGTGGGTTGCCGGCTGAAGCGAGAGAAACGCAACAGCCGACAAGACAAGCCACCAATGAGTTTTTTATCAAGTATTTTCGTGTGTTCATGGTATATTTTGTATTCCTTATTTTCTAAATCCTAGTTCGTTCGAGATCACCCCGGCAACCTCCTTGATCACCTTCACCGTATTTTTCACCACCTCTTTCGATAAGCGGTCTTTCGGGCCGGAGATCCAGATCGCTCCACAAGGATATCCCGTATAATTAAAGATCGGGGCGCCTACACAGATCACGCCGCTCAGCTCCTCCTCATTATCCATGGCATATCCCAGCTTACCCACCTTCTCCAATTCCTCCAGATAGGCCTCACGAGAAGTGATCGTCCGGGAATTATACCGTGTAAACGTCATGTAGGACAAGTAGCGATCTCGTACCGTTTTCGGCAAATAAGCCATGATCGCCTTTCCGGGAGCCGAACAATGCAACTCAAACGGCTTTCCCGGCGACAGGACGAAACGGAACGTATGATGTCCTTGCGCTTGCTCGATAAAAATCCCTTTCTCATCTCCCAACACCCCGAAGCAAGCGGTCTCTTTCACCTGATCACGTAAATCACGCAAATGTGGCAAGACGGTCTCCAAGAGATTGTGCTCATTCAAGGATCTGAAACCAAGAGTCAATAATTTCCGGGAAAGTTTATAGCGTTTCGTATCTTCACTAAAATTAAGATATTCCAGCCGCACCAATGTATTCAAAATACGGTAGGCCGTGGTCTGCGATATATCGAGCGCCGACTTTATATCTTGCAATGTTTCCCCCGCCGACCGCAAGGAAAGGTACTCAAGAACCGCTATGCCCTTCTCTAAATTAGGCACTTTGTAGTTCTCGTCCACTTTTTCCATATTTGGTAGCGTGTTTTCCATATTTGAAATTGCGTTTCAGATTTGAATCAAATATAGCAGTGATGAATTTAAACAAGATACGAAATATGTAAAAAGGTGTTAAGTATGTTGCAGAGCATAAATATCATAGAACAAAAAAAGCCGGAATCTCTTCCGGCCTTCTTCAAACGCAATGAATCTATTATTTTATTTCTTGCAATCGCAAGTTGAGTAGGCTACTAACATCCAAACCAACTTCTCTTGTTCTTTCAGATAATCGCTCATCAAAGCTACCGTAGCCTCATCTCCCGCCTCGGATGCCAAGGAAAGAAGTTTACGCTCCTCACCGATCAGATGACCGTACGTATCCAAAATATTCTTTAACGCCTCATCACCGCAAGATACACCTGATACCTCTTTTACGTGAGCCACTTTCAAATACTCGCTGAACTTGTTCTCCGGCTCGCCTCCCAACATCAGGATACGTTCCGCCAACTCGTCGACCTTCTCGGCGGCGTTGTTGTACATATCCTCGAATTTACCGTGAAGAACGAAGAAACCGTGTCCCTTGATATTCCAGTGGAAACCGCGAAGGTTCGTATAGAATACTTGGTAGTCCGCCAATAATTGTTTCAAGCTTGCTACTACGTTACTTACCGCTGACGCGTCTAAATGGATATAATCTAATGTTTTCATAATTGCTACTTTTTAATTTGTTATACTTTTTGTTTTTCTTATACCGCAAAGATACGGCAAGTATAAGTAGCTGTCAAACAGATAATTTTTATATCAAGATAGAGGAAATTTATTAAACTATTCCATACAATAAGTATGCAAATGACATGAATACATAAATAATTGGATACTAACATTGTAAAAAGACGATTATCATTTTCGAAAAACACGTACGTGTTTTTAAGCAAAAAGGTTACCTTCGCGGAAACAAGATTTCGCTTTGGAAGTACAAGAATTATTGAAACTATATGCCGCTCACCCGCAAGTGACGGCGCTGGACACCCTACTGAAAAACGATACGTCCCGCAATATATTCTTAAAGGGACTGAATGGCTCGAGTCCGGCAATGACGATCGCCTCTCTTTTCACGAAAGGAAGGGGAAGTTATGTGTGCGTGTTGAACGACCAGGAGGAAGCCGGCTATTTCTATCACGACTTGATGCAGCTTACCGCCAGCAATGAGGTATACTTCTTCCCGTCCGCTTACCGGAGGGCCATCAAGTACGGGCATGTCGATCCGGCGAACGAGATCCTGCGCACCGAGGTACTCAGCCGGTTGCAAGACCCGGACGCCTCCTTCGTGATCGTCACGTATCCGGACGCCTTGGCGGAACGAGTCGTGGCCCGGGAGGTATTGAAGGAGAATACCTTAAAAATCAGCGTGGGCGAGAAGCTGGATAATATGTTTGTCTCCGACGTGCTGGACGAGTATGGCTTCGAGCAGGTCGATTATGTATATGAGCCGGGGCAGTATGCCGTTCGTGGAAGTATTATCGACGTGTTTTCATTTTCGTCCGAGTATCCCTATCGTATTGACTTTTTCGGTAATGACGTGGAGAGTATCCGTACATTTGAGGTCGATTCACAGTTGTCGAAAGAGAAGAAAGAGAGTATTGTGATTGTGCCCGATCTTGCCGTAACCGGAAAGGTTACAACTTCTTTTCTTGATTTTATCCCGAAAGATACCACTTTGGCGATGCGTGATTTCCTTTGGTTGCGGGAGCGTATTCAGGATGTTCACGATGAATCGCTCACACCGCAGGCTCTTGCTTCTCAGGAGGCCGAAGAGAATGGAGGCATTACTCTGGAAGGAAAATTGATCGATGGGAGTGAGTTCACTGTTCGTGCGCTCGATTTCCGGCGGATGGAGTTTGGTAACAAGCCGACCGGCACACCGGATGCTACCTTGACATTTCATACTACGGCACAACCTATTTTTCATAAGAATTTCGATTTGGTGGCGGAGTCTTTCAAAGAGTATCTGAACCGGGGATATGCACTTTATATCTGTAGTGACAGTACGAAACAGACGGATCGTATCAAAGCCATTTTTGAGGATCGGGGAGACGACATACCTTTTACCTCCGTCAACAAGACCATTCATGAAGGTTTTGCCGATGAGACCTTGCGTGTCTGCCTTTTCACGGATCACCAGTTGTTCGACCGCTTTCATAAATTCAACTTGAAAAGCGATAAAGCAAGAAGTGGAAAACTCTCTCTGTCGTTGAAGGAGTTGAACCAATTCACGACCGGCGATTATATCGTACATATCGATCATGGTGTCGGACAATTCGGCGGGCTAGTCCGTACGGAAGTAAACGGAAAAATGCAGGAAGCCATCAGGCTGATCTACCAGAACAACGACATTATATTCGTCAGCATTCACTCTCTCCATAAGCTATCCAAGTATAAAGGCAAGGACAGTGGGGAACCGCCCAAGCTGAGTAAACTCGGAACAGGGGCCTGGGAGAAGATGAAAGAACGCACCAAGTCAAAAG
>OHJP01000080.1_pt1 | contig 59338 bp, 40 predicted proteins | sample 1568591 | NCBI WGS metagenome assembly OHJP01 (sample SAMEA3879567, study PRJEB24766) | human gut metagenome | biome: human-associated habitat; feature: feces | place: USA | collected 1985/1987
CTGTTGTAATCACTAACATCTTAGGTAAGGTTGTCGCAGAGACAGTTCTTACTTCTGATAACGCAACTATCGCTGTACCTGCCGGTATCGTAGCCGTAGCCGTTGATGGTGAGGAAGCTGTTAAGGTGATAGTTAAATAATAAAGATATATAATTCTAAGATTCCCGTGCGGAGATCCGTCTTCAAGTAAACCGTGAGGTTGAACATGCGGGGATATTAATACTAAAGTAAAAAATTAAAGCTCTCCGTCAGTATTTCCGTGAGGCAAGAAAGCGGAAAAAGAATAAGCCCCGGTCGGTTTCTCGATCGGGGCTTTTTTGGTGAATCTCTTTAATTTTGTACTTTTGTAGGCTTGCACGAATGTTATACATGAATAGGAAAATTAGACAATGGCCAGCGATGATATAAAACAGGCATGGAAAGTGCCGGAACCTACGTTAAGGAGGTTGCCGTGGTATCTTGCGTTTGTAAAGTTGATGAAAGGGAAAGGGGAAACGTTTATCTCATCTACCCAGATCGCTAAGGAGATAAATGTAGATCCTAGCCAAGTCGCTAAAGATCTCTCTTTTGTGAATATCTCCGGGAAGACGAGAGTGGGATACGATATTAACGCGTTGGTTGATGTACTGGAGGATTTCCTCGGTTTTACATCCCAGCATAAGGCATTTCTGTTTGGGGTCGGGAGTCTGGGCGCTTCTTTGTTGCATGATACCGGACTGAGTCAATATGGATTGGAGATCGTGGCGGGCTTTGATGTTCGTGAGGATTTGGACGGGAGCATGATCAATGGCATTCCCGTTTTCCATATGGATGATTTTCCTGCCAAGCAGAAAGAATATGGCGCGACGATCGGGGTGATCACCGTGCCGGTAGAGAAAGCGCAGGAGGTGACAGACCGGATTATCGAGGGAGGAATCAAGGCGCTTTGGAATTTTACTCCGTTCCGTATACGGGTGCCGGAGCATATCGTGGTCCAGAACACTTCTATGTATGCGCATTTAGCTGTTATGTTTAATCGATTGAACTCAATGAATCACTAAAATATGAAGATTATCGCCGTTGGAATGAACTATGCCGCTCACAATAAAGAGCTGCATCATTCGTTAGAATTAGCAGAGCCTACTATTTTTATGAAGTCGGACTCCTCTTTGTTGAAAGATGGGAAACCGTTTTTTATTCCGGATTTCTCATCGGAAGTCCATTATGAGACGGAGATCGTGGTACGGATAGATCGTTTGGGGAAGAATATAGCCGAGCGTTTCGCTCATCGTTATTACAATGAGGTTACGGTCGGCATTGATTTCACGGCACGGGATTTGCAGAATAAATTGCGTGCGCGAGGACTACCGTGGGAGATTAGTAAGGCGTTTGATAATTCGGCCGTGATCGGGACGTTTATACCGCTGGAGCAAGCGGGGGATGTAAACCGGCTTCCGTTTCATCTGGATATCAATGGCTCGAAGGTACAGGAGGGCAATACCTCGAATATGCTGTTTTCGGTGGATAAGATTATCGCGTACGTAAGTCGCTTCTTTACGCTGAAAATAGGCGATTTGATTTATACCGGAACACCTGCCGGCGTAGGTCCCGTGAAGATCGACGATCATCTGGAGGGATACCTTGGCGAGCGGAAGCTTCTGGATTTTTATGTGAGATGAGAAGATTAATATATATATTCATTATAGGTTTATTGCTTTGCTCATATACATGGGCGGAGGATAGCCGTTATGCTTCTAAATCCCTGTTATCGGAGGGGAAATGGGTGAAGATCCGGGTGGATAAGACCGGGATCTACAAATTATCCTATGCGGATTTGAAGAATATGGGTTTCTCGGACCCATCCAAAGTCTCTGTCCATGGTTATGGAGGATGGCCCTTGGATGAGGATTTCAGTAAAGAATATATCGATGATGTCCCTTCTACTCCGGTTTGGCGTGGGAGTGATTACCTGTTATTCTACGGGAAAGGGTCGGTTAAATGGGAATATGACTCGTCGAGCCAGGCATTCGTGCATACGAATAATCCTTATTCTTTGTATGGTTATTATTTTGTGACCGATGCCACACCCACGAATGATATGACTTCCGTGGCTCAAGCGAGTGGCGCTTCCACTCGGATTACGACTTATGATGATTATCTATTGCATGAGCAAGAGTTAGTCTCCGTAAACCAATCCGGCCGGGAGTTTTTTGGAGAGGACTTTAGTGGGGCACGCCCTCGTACGATTTCTACCTTTTCTTCTATCCCCGGGATTACGGATGCGGACGGTAAGGTGACCATGCGTTTTATCTCAAGAATTAACTCAGGTTCCGGTACGGCTTCTTTAAGTATCAATGACTCCGAATTGTTGGATATAACCATACCTTCTATCCAAACAGTAAGCTCGAATGTCAGATCGTACACAAAGGCGATTCCCGGGATAACCACCGCGTTGTGGAAGGGATCAAAAAGTGAGAAAAATAACGTAGTGGTTTCCTATAGTTCAAGTGGACATACGAATGTACGTTTGGACTATATCCGTATGCAATTTGTCCGTACGTTGCGCCCTTATGGGGCTTGTACTTTTTTCAGAAGCTTGACTTCTGTAGGAAATGCGTCTCGCTTTGTTATTAGCGAGGCGAATTCGAATACCTTGGTGTTTGATGTGACCGATGCGTTGAATGTGAAGAGAGTGGAAGCCGATTTGAATGGTTCTGAACTTTCATTTACAATACCAGCGGGTAGATTGAGGGAGTTTGTGTTGGTTCAAACCAATCAAACATTTCCTTCTCCGGAAGTCGTGGGAGAAGTCGCTTCCTCGAATCTGCATGGTTTGGAACAAAGGGATATGATTATTATATCGGCCCCGTCTTTGGTTCAGCAGGCGGAGCGCTTGGCGGTTGCGCACCGTGAGAAAGATGGTTTGACTGTTGAGGTCGTAACTCCAGAGGCGATTTATAATGAGTTCTCTAGCGGAACTCCAGACGCGACGGCATATCGTCGTTTGATGAAGATGTTTTACGATCGTAGTTCTTCTTTGGGTAATCCTCCAAAATATTTATTGCTTTTCGGGGACGGGATCTATGATAATCGGGGGATAAGCAGTGAGGTGCAAGGTATTTCACGGAGTAATATGCTCCTGACTTTCCAGTCTCAAGAGTCATTGAATGTCTACTCTTATGCGACAGATGATTATTTTGCGTTTTTAGAGGATAATTCTGGCAGTAATTTTAGCCGAGATAAGATGTGTCTGGGTGTCGGGCGTTTTCCGATCCGTACAGTGACGGAGGCGACTCAGATGGTGGATAAGACGATTTCTTATATGGAGAACAAGGATTCGGGTAGCTGGAAGAATAACGTGACGTTCGTGGCGGATGATGGAAATAATGAGGATAGCTTCACTACGAATCATATGAAACAGGCGGATCAGCTTGCTGAGGCCATTGAAGAGACGCAGCCCGGTTTTCTAGTTAATAAAGTGTATTTCGATGCTTATAAGCGTAGCAGCCTCGGGACTTACCCGGATGTGCATAATGAGATTGAGAAATTATTAAAAAGTGGTCAGTTGCTGATTAATTATACGGGGCATGGCAGTACGACCCATTGGGCGGACGAAAGCGTATGGACACAAACCGATATCAATAATTCCAGTTATAAGCATCTGCCGGTGTGGGTGACGGCTACCTGCGACTTTACCCGTTTTGACGATGTGAAAACTTCTGCGGGTGAATCTGTTTTCTTGAATCCTACCAGTGGGGGTATCGCTTTGTTTACGACGACCCGTGTCGTGTTCTCCGGTAATAACGCGAACTTAAATAAGGCGCTTATCGATAACTTGTTCCAAGAAGACGCAAATAGCCGTTATACGCTTGGAGAGGCGATGATGTATACGAAACGTCAACTCAATGACTCAAATAAATTGAACTTTATCTTAATCGGAGACCCGGCGTTGAAGTTCGCGTATCCGGAGTATAAGGCTCGGGTGACGGCTGTGAATGGAGAAGCTGTTTCTGATGAGCCTTTTGAGTTTAAGGCATTATCCCGGATTACGGTAGAGGGTGAAATCTTGAATCCGTCAGGTTCTTTTGCCGCGGATTTCACGGGCATATTAAACTCGACCATATTTGATAGCCAAAGTTCCATCACGACTTTAGGGAATAGCTCAGAGAAATTTACTTATCTCGATTATCCGAATACGATTTATATAGGTAGAGACTCGGTTCGGAACGGAAAGTTCAGCTTTACTTTTATGGTTCCGAAGGATATCTCTTATTCCAATAAGAAAGGTAAATTAAACCTATATGCGTCTTCCGAGACAAAAGAGGCGCAAGGTTCTTTCTTCAATTTTATCGTGGGGGGGACTTCGGATACGGCGGAGACTGATACGATCGGTCCCGAGATCCGGCAGATTTATTTGAATGATTCCAGTTTTGTTTCGGGCGATAAGGTAAACACGACTCCTTATTTTGTAGCGAAGCTGTGGGATAAGAGCGGCGTGAATATAACCGGAAGTAGTGTAGGGCATGATATGATGTTGACGATTGATAGTATGCCCTCTATGAGCTATAACTTAAATAGTTATTATGCGTTGCTACCAGATAGTGAGAACGAAGGACTTGTCCAGTTCTCCATCCCCGAGCTGGAGCCGGGAATGCACACGGCCGAGTTTAAGGTATGGGATATCCTGAATAACTCCACGACTTATACCTTTACTTTTGAGGTGGCGGAAGGGCTGAAGCCCAATCTGATCGAGATCTATGCCACCCCGAATCCGGCACGGGATCAGGTGGAATTCTATCTGCATCACAATCGTCCGGAGTCGAACTTAAAGGTGACGGTTATGGTTTATGATATGACCGGTAAGTTCCTATGGAGTACCGAGAAGAGCGGTTCCTCCGAATTGTTTAAGGCTTATGTCGTAACTTGGAACTTGACGGATAACGGTGGAAGGCGGTTGCGCCCCGGAGTTTACCTGTATCGGGCGGCGATTCGAACGAATAACTCGAAAGAGGCTACAAAAGCGAATAAATTAATCATTCTCGCACAATAAAGTATCGGGTAATTAGTTTATAATAAGCATGGGGGTACGTTTATTACCCTTTAGAAATGATAAATGTAAATGTATTTTTAGAATAGAATATATGGTAAGAGTTTCAAGATTCAGTCTGTTACTAGCGGTTTTTAGCTTTTTGACGGCATTTACGGCTTTGTATGCCCAAGGAGGCGCAGACGATGTTAAACATAAATTCGCCCCGATTAATACGGCGATACCGTCTTTGTCTATCGCGCCCGACGCTCGCGGAGGTGCTATGGGTGATAATGGTGTGGCTACTACGCCGGATGTGAATTCCCAATATTGGAACCCGGCTAAGTATGCTTTTAGCTACAGCAAGGCCGGAGTCGCTTTATCCTATACGCCTTGGTTACGTAAATTGGTGAATGATGTGGCGTTAGCGTATCTGGCCGGTTATTATAAATTAGGCGATAGCGATATGCAGGCGATCGGAGCTTCCTTGCGTTATTTCTCTTTAGGAGAAGTACAGGAAAGCCGGGATGGAGGAATGGGCAATCAGCTTATATTGAATCCTTATGAGATGGCCTTTGATGTAAGCTATAGCCGTAAATTATCGGATGTGTTCTCTATGGCGGTCGCTTTACGCTATATTCGTTCGGATATGGGTGCCTCGTCGGATGCGGATATGGTTCCGGATAACGCTTTTGCCGCTGATATCGCCGGTTATCTGGAGAAATACGTGATCTTAGGGAATAGCGAGTGCCTGTGGAGCTTTGGTTTCAATGTGTCCAATATCGGTACGAAGGTCTCTTACGACGGTGGAAATACGAACCAGTTCTTGCCTACGATGTTAAAGGTTGGAACCGGTTTGCTGTATCCGATCGATGATTATAACCAAATCGGTATCTATGTGGATTTGAGTAAATATTTAGTTCCTACCGAACCTATTCAAGAAGGTACGACTCCCGAGGATGAGGCTGCTTATAAGGAAAAACATGATGAATATAACAATATGTCCCCGATCACGGGTATCTTCAAATCATTCGGTGACTCGCCGAATGGCTTCAAGGGCGAGCTAGAGGAGATTATGGCCTCTATTGGTCTGGAGTATAATTACAATCAGCAGTTCTTTGTTCGTGGCGGTTATTACTATGAGAATAAATATCAGGGAAACCGTCAGTACTTCTCAGTCGGCGCAGGTTTCCGCATGAGTGTTTTCCAGTTGGATGCCGCTTATCTGATCAGTACGGTACAGAGTAACCCGTTGGACCAGACATTGCGCTTCTCCTTGTCGTTCGATATGGATGGAATCAAGAACCTTTTCAGATAAATGGGTATGAAGATACGTGTAGGTTTTGGTTATGACGTCCACGCCTTGGTGCCGGAACGGGAATTATGGCTAGGCGGGATTAAGATCGAGCATACGTTGGGCCTATTGGGACATAGCGATGCGGACGTGTTGATCCACGCCATTTGCGACGCTTTATTGGGAGCGGCCAATATGCGGGATATTGGTTACCATTTCCCGGATACGGCCGGTGAATATAAGAATATCGATAGTAAGATATTGCTTCGTGACACCATGAAGCTTTTAAGAGACGCGGGCTATGAGTTGGGTAATATCGATGCCACCGTAGCCGCCGAGCGTCCTAAATTGAATCCCCATATCCCTCTGATGAAGAAAACACTGGCCGAGGTCATGAACGTGGACGAGGAGGATATCTCTATCAAGGCCACGACTACGGAGAAGCTGGGCTTCACCGGACGGCAGGAAGGGATCTCGGCTTACGCTACGGTCTTGATACAGCGCATGGGATCGTAAACCAGAAAGTACTCCCTTTTCCTTCTTCCGACTCTACGCCGATCTTCCCGTGAAGATTCTCTAGGATCGTTTGGCAAATGGATAACCCGAGTCCGGTTCCTTGGATAAAGGAATCGAATTTGGCGAAACGCTCGAATACGTGCGGGAGATTCTTCCGCTCAATACCTTTGCCGGTATCTTTTACGTAAAAGTATAATCCATCTTCCCTCTCCTTGTACCCCATGCGGATAGACCCTTGGAACGTGAACTTACAGGCGTTCGTGAGGAAGTTGGTGATCACTTGGGTCAAGCGATTCTTCTCGGAATAGATAACGCAATCCTGTTCAGGTATCTCGCAATAGAGAGTGACACCGTCTTTCACCCGGCTTTGGAAGGTCTGGTATAAGTTCCGGAATAGCGTGGATACGTTGAACTCGGAATAGATGAAATCCATTTGCCCGGCCTCGATCTTCGACAGGTCCAGGATATCGTTCACGAGTTGAAGGAGAAGCTCGTTGTTCGTCTCGATGATCTCGCAAAATTCTTTCGTCTCCTCGGTGGGGTTTGTCTGGGCGAGCAGGTTCGAGAACCCTACGATGGCGTTCAGCGGGGTACGTATCTCATGGCTCATGTTCGCAAGGAAGGCTGATTTGAGCCGGTTGGCCTCCTCCACCTTCTCCTTGTCCCTCAGTTCCTGTTCCATCAGCTTGCGTTGGTGGATGAGGGCGGTTCCCCCGATCAGGTGGGTGGGTTTACCGGCGGGATCGGTCTTGCCGGTAATGGCGAAAATCTCTATCCAGATATAATTTTGCCCCGTATCATCTAGGTAACGGATTTCCTCATCTACCGGTTGGCCCTCGCCGGAGGCAAGCGCTTCCATCTTGTCACGGAGCCGGTCTAGGTCATCCGGGTAGGCGCCGCTATAGAACTCATCGGGAGACATCTTGAAGGTCCCGTTTATCCCTTTGTCGCGGGCGGATCTTTGGGTGAGGTATATATTGTTGCACTCGATGATCCCGGCTCTTACGTCCCACGTCCATGTCATCATGTTGCTGGCTTTCAAGACGAGCTGGTATTTCTGGTTTAAATCCTGCGCTTGGCGTGCGATTTGCAGTTCCTTATCTTTAGCCTTTTGCTTTTGGAAAAAGAGGTGGATCCGCAAGATCCCTATCGTTATCAATAACGCCAGAATGACGAGCAGGCTTATAATATGGATCTTGTATTTCTGGAAGAAACCGGGAGGCTCTTGGAAATAAGTGGCGTTCTGGGGGTATAAGACGGGATCTATCTGGTGAAGCAAGAGATGTTGGTAATTCAGGTAGGTTCTCGGGGTCTCCGAGGTCTGGATAGGGATTTCTTTACTCTCTTTCCCGGAGAGGATCATGTCGATCGTGTTGATTGTCACCCGCGCGTAATCTTCCGGCGAAACGTAATATCCCCCGGCGAAATTCCCGTTTTCCGTTTGTACGTCTTGCAAGGTAAAGACCGGGGGGACGGAGAAACTGTTGATCATTTTCTGGAGGTTATCGACTAGGTAACGATTTTCTTTATCGCTCTGGGTCCTGTACCATGAGTAATAGAGGACTCCGGTTTTCTTGTCGAAAGAGGCCAGCCTGTCCAATAAGTTCTCGGTGGAAATGGAGGTCGTAGACAGCGGCTCGAATTGGATGTCCGGGAAATCATTCCGTAGCACGGCCTCGACATCCGCTTTCGCTTGCTGACTTATATAGCGACGGTCAAAAATAAAGGCTAGTCTGGTTAATTCCGGTTGTAGCTTTCTCATTAGCTTGATCGTCTGCTTGATATAGATCGGGTATTTTATAAAAGTGGTGTTATAGCCTTTTACTACGTCGGCGATGGGGGTTAAGGTCTCGAGTACGTTGGTATCCAAGTTTATCAGATATTCTTCGTTCGGGTACATAGTATCTCTGGCGTAGCAGATGATGGAGGGGACATCTTTCCATTCCTTGTCAAACAACGGGCGGGTGATAAGCCAAGAGGGATCTCCTATGCATACGACTAAGGTGGGGGGTACAGGCACTCTCTCTAGGATCATTTTTCTCTTCTCTTGAAAGCCTTCCATCGTGTGGATGCTGGGGATCTGTAAGGGAATCGCTTTTACGGTAAACCCTTCCTCCCCGAATTTACTATCTATATCAAGATAGGTCTGCTTGGTCCAGCTTTCCTCGAAGTTGATGGAGTGCAGTACGACTATCGACGGTTTCTCGCCGGAGCCTTGCGCGTTCAAGTGGACTGTCAGTATACTGAAAAAGAAAAGAATGATATTCCTCATGGCCAATAATTCTAAACGATATATGTAGCGAATGCGATTCCGGTAACAAATGTAGTGATTCCGCTTTATTAAGCAAGGGTTTCCTTGAAAATAAAGCTTTTATAGGTAGTAAAGTGGTGATGGTTTCATCTTCAGAGGATCGCCTTTTCGCCCTAGTTTGCCTATTCGGAGATTAATACGTAGCTTTGAGCCAATAAAGTGATATTTTTATGAAGAATAACGACTGGAAAGACCGATTGGGCGTGATGTACTCCACCAATCCCGATTTTAAATACGATACCGGCGATACGGAAGAGGAACAAACCTTGCCGAAAGAGAAACAAGCCTTGCGCGTATCCTTGGATAAGCGGAACCGGGGCGGTAAGATGGTAACCTTGATTACCGGCTTCCGGGGCACGGAGGAGGACTTGGCCGCCTTGGGAAAACTCCTGAAGGTGAAATGTGGTGTAGGCGGCTCCGCTAAGGACGGGGAGATCATCATCCAAGGCGACCTGCGTGCCAAAGTATTGGAGATCCTCCGCAAAGAGGGTTACTCAAAAAGCCGTACGATCTAATCCCCGCTCGCTATGCTGACTATCTATAGAGCTTCCGCCGGTGCGGGCAAGACGCATAAGCTGACCGGGGAGTACCTCACGCTGCTCTTCCCCCAGCCGGGCGCCTACCGCCGGATCTTGGCCGTGACGTTTACGAATAAGGCGACGGATGAGATGAAGACCCGTATCGTCCAAGAACTTTATCACCTCGCTTCCGGCCGTGCGTCCGATTATATCCAGCTGCTCTCTTCCGCCTATTCCTTGACGGAGCGGCAGGTGAGGGAACAGGCCCGGAAGATTCTGGTCGCTATCCTGCACGATTACTCCGCTTTTAATATCAGTACGATCGACCGCTTTTTCCAGCAAACGATGCGTGCCTTTACCCGCGAGATCGGCTTGCAAGGCGGTTATGGCATTGAGATGGACCAAGAACTGGTCTTGACCGAGGCGATCGATAACCTGCTGGCCGATCTGGAGAAGCCGGAGAGCAAGGATTTGCTAGGTTGGCTGCTGCGTTTCGCCGAGGACAAGATCGAGGATGGAGGCGGCTGGAGTTTGCGGCAAGACATCATGTCGCTCAGCCGGGAGGTCTTTAAGGAGAGTTATAAGGCATTTAGCGAGGAAGTAGGTAAGGATATCGCGGATAAGCAGGCCCTCGATGCCTATAAGAATGAGCTATACGCCATCATCCGCTCCGTGGAGGCGGAGGCGAAACGTTTAGGAGAGGAGGGAGTGGCGTTGCTGAAACAGTTCGCCTTACAGCCCTCGGATTTTAAGGGGGGAAGCCGTTCCCCGTTTTTCTATTTCGAGAAGCTGGCGAGAGGTGAGATGAAAGAGCCGACAGCCACGTTCCAAGCTTTGCCGGATAATCCGGACGTCTATACGACCAAGACAACCCCACCGGGTCTCCAACAGATCATCGGGTGCGTGTATGAGGAAGGGCTGAATGCCTGCGTAAAGAATATCGTATCCCTGTTCGCTAACCTGACGGCCTATAACACGGCCCGGGAGATCGTGCGTTATTATTATACGTTAGGGATCTTAACCGATATCTCCCGGCAAATCGCCTCTTACCGGGAAGAAAAGAATGTCATGCTGATCGCCGATACGACCGAGTTGCTGAATAAGGTCATCAGCGGCAGCGACGCCCCCTTTATCTACGAGAAGACGGGTACGCACGTGGATCATTATATGATCGATGAGTTCCAAGATACCAGTGGCATGCAGTGGAATAACTTCCGGCCCTTGGTGGAGGAGAGCCTGGCGAATGGACGGGCGAATCTGATCGTTGGCGACGTGAAACAAAGTATCTACCGTTTTCGCAACTCGGATTGGAAGCTCTTGGACGAGCAAGTCCGCCGGGATTTCGAGGAGGAACAGGTCCGTGAGGAAACCCTAATGGATAATTGGCGAAGCTGCCGCCATATCGTGGAGTTTAATAACGCGTTCTTCACCGCGGCCCCGGCGATCCTGCAAGATCTATATAATGAAGCGTTGAAAACCTCCTCGTTAAGCGAGGAAGAACGCGCGGCCTTCTTCACGAAGATCATGGCCGCTTACGATAAGAGCGTTCAGCGTGTCCCTCCCCCTTTCCAGAAGAAGGACGGACATGTACGGATCGAATTCTTGTCCGGAGATGAGGATAAAGACTGGAAGCAAGAGGCGATGGAACGCTTGCCGGCTACCTTGGAGCGCTTGCAGGATAACAGTTACGCGTTAAAAGACATCGCTATACTGGTGCGTACCAATCAAGAAGGAGCTTTGGTGGCTGATACGTTGCTAGCCTATAAGGAAGAGCATCCGTCCGACCGGTACAATTACGATATCATCTCCGATGATGCCCTGTTCGTGGGTAGTTCACCGGCGGTCCGTTTCCTGATCGCCGTATTGCGCTATTTGCGAAATCCAGAGGACCGGACGAACAGGAAATTGGCGATGTATGCCTATCAAGTATTAACCGGGAAATTCGGGGAGAGCGAGGTGGATGAGTCGGTTTTCCAAAACCTCCTGTCTATCTCCCGACAATCCTTGTACGAGATAACCGAAGGACTCTTCCGTAACTTCTCCGCTTACTTCCCGGAAACGGAACAGGTCTTCGTGCAAGCCTTTCTGGATATGGTTTCCGAGTACGCCCAGAAAGAAAGCGCGGATTTGAACCGCTTCCTGAAATGGTGGGATGAGGCCGGTTATCGGAAGACGATCGCTACCCCGGATGGGCAAAACGCGATCCGTATCTTGACCGTGCATAAATCCAAGGGCTTAGGTTTTAAGGTCGTTATCATTCCTTTCGGGGATTGGGAAATCGATCATAAGCCGACAAAACCGGTTATCCTTTGGTGCCACCCGGAGAAGAAGCCGTTTGACCGCCTGCATTTAGTTCCTGTCCGTTACGGACAGATCCTGAGTAGTACGATTTTCGCCAAGGATTATTTCAAGGAACGTTTGCATGCTTTCATCGATAACTTGAACACCTTATACGTCGCTTTTACCCGTTCGAAAGAGGAGCTGATCGTATTCTCCCCCCGTCCGAGGAAGATCAACAAGGAAGGTAAGGTTGAGAAGATAACTTCCATCGCCGATCTATTGTGGGCGGGGGTGGAGACGGAGATCGAGGATGATACCTTTGAAAGGGGCGAATGGTGGCATCCAGTTTCGGGTGGAACAGCAGAGGATGCCTTAGAGGAAATCCCCATGAGCCGTCTGTACTCTGTTTCCCCGGACGATCGTTTGCAATTGCGCCTGCATGGGAAAGGATTCTTTTTCGATAATGCTAGGCGGAAGCACGGTACTTTGATGCATGAGGTATTGAGCCGGATACGTACGCCGAAAGATATCCCCGCTTCGGTCGAGAGTTATCGGTTAGCCGGGGTGATTAATCGGGAGGAAGCGGCGGAGCTGATCAGCCGTCTGGAGGAATTATTGCAAGCGGAGGAGGTAAAGGCTTGGTATGATGGTTCCGCCCGTGTCTTGAACGAGGTGGATATCCTGTTCGGGAAAGGCTTGTCTAAACGTCCGGACCGGGTGATGATAAAAGATGACAAGGTGATTGTCGTGGATTATAAATTCGGCGAACGACAAGATAAGCGCCATCTGAATCAAGTAAGAAATTACCTGCAATTGATCCGTAAAATGGGTTTCGAGCGGGTCGATGGTTACCTTTGGTATGTAGAGTTAGGTAAAATAGAGGCAGTGAATAAGTGATATATTTTTGATATTCGGTAAAAATGAATATTTTTGCAGATTCTTAGTATAAAACGATACAGTCAAAGAAGAATGAAAGTACATAAAGAAGGAACCGGTTTACTGCTTACGTTGTTTACAATATTATTTATTGTGAATATAACTTTGTACCATACGGTAGGTAAGGGTATGCTGTTTTATTCTGTCGCTTTTGTTTCTACCGTATTGTTCCTATTGGTATTAAACTTCTTCCGTAGTCCTTTTCGCCGCTTCCCTTATGATTCGGAAGGCTTGGTGATCGCTCCCGCCGATGGTACGATCGTTGCCATCGAGGAAGTGATGGAGAACGAGATCCTTCATAAGAAGTGCCTACAGATATCTATCTTTATGTCTATCTTCAACGTACATGCCAATTGGTTTCCCGTAAACGGTACCGTTAAGCATGTTTCCCACCAGAACGGGCGTTTTATGGCGGCTTATCTGCCGAAGAGTAGTACGGAGAACGAACGTTCGGCGGTCGTGATTACCACGAGGAACGGGGTGGATGTCTTGGCTCGTCAGATCGCCGGGGCGATGGCACGCCGCATCGTTACGTATGCCAAGCCGGGAGAGAAATGTCATGTGGACGAGCAAATGGGGTTTATTAAATTCGGTTCTCGCGTGGATGTCTACCTGCCGGTAGGAACAGAGGTATTAATAGAAATGGATCAAAAAGTAACAGGCAATCAAACGCCTATAGCCCGTTTGTCAAAATGAGTATAAGAAAACATATTCCCAATACGATTACGTGTCTGAGCCTCCTGTCCGGTTGTGTCGCCAGTGTGATGGCGTTGCATGGAAATCTTTTATCCGCATTGATCTGGATTATCATTGCCGCGGTCTTTGATTTCTGCGATGGCTTTGCCGCTCGTTTATTGAAGGCTTACTCGCCGATGGGAAAGGAATTGGATTCCTTGTCGGATATGGTAAGTTTCGGCTTCGCTCCGGGCATGGTGGTCTATTGGCTGTTGGGAGAGGCTTCTACGGCTTTGCCTTTTGGCTCTTTGAATACGTATATCCCTTATCTGGCGTTCGTGATCCCTACGTTTTCAGGCTTGCGTTTGGCTAAGTTCAATATTGATGAACGGCAAACGACCTCGTTTATCGGCCTGCCGGTTCCGGCGCATGCTCTGTTTTGGGCTTCGGCGGGGTATTCGGTTTTGCCGGTTGTCCATGCGAATGAAGGCTTGTTCGTGTTGGTGACTGTTATCTTGGCGTTCATTACCTCCTTGCTGTTGGTGTCTGAGATACCGATGTTCTCGCTGAAGGTGAAATCCTTGGCGTGGAAGGGGAATGAGCTTCGCTATATATTGGTCGCTTGCGCCATTATTTTCGTGGCGTTATGGGGATTCTTGGGAATCTCCGGAACCATCCTGTTATATGTAGTCTTGTCTATTTTTAACAAAAAGGGATAAACAAGAATTCTTATCTTTGTGTTTGTGATAGTAAAGAACCATTTAAGTATCGGATTATGTTTAAGTTTTTGTTTGTAATATTCTTTTTCTTTATCCTGTTGGTGTTTCTGATGGGTTTCTCCATCTTGCGTACCTTTAAGAACATCTTTTTTGGTAGCGGAAACAACACTCGTAAGGGAGAACAACGTCGTCAAACAAATAGCAATACTTCCGGACATCGTTCTACGACTACTACCGCCCGGGACGATGATGATGATCGTACACCTTATGTGCACCGTAAGAAGATATTCGCCAAAGATGAAGGGGAATATGTGGATTACGAGGAAGTTAAATAGAGCTTAGCGTCTTTGCTTGAAGAAACGCTGCATTTCTTCCGCGCACTCTTTTTCAAGGATACCTTTTTTGATAATCGCTTTCGGATGGAAGGCTTGAGGGGCGAATTTGGAGAAACCTCTTTTATCATCGGATGCCCCGTATACGATCGTGCTTAATTGTGCCCATCCGATCGCACCGGCACACATTATGCAGGGTTCCACGGTTACGTATAGACTACAATTTGTCAGGTATTTCGCTCCTAAGACTCCGGCGGCGGCCGTAATCGCCAACATCTCGGCATGTGCGGTCACGTCGTTCAAGCATTCGGTTTGATTATGCGCCCTCGCTATGATCTGGTTGTTGCAGACGATAACAGCTCCTACGGGAACCTCACCCTCGGACGCTGCCGCACGAGCTTCCACCAACGCTTGCTTCATGAAATATTCGTCATTGAAAGGATTCATCTTCTCATCTCATTTTCGTTGAAAAGAGTCGGATAATCCTCCTCCAAGGTCTTGAGGATGTGAGAAAGGATTGTCTCTCGGTACCAACGGGACTTATTCTCGATCTTGTAGCGTGAAAGGTAACGTTTTACCGCTTTATGCTCTTCGTCGTTCAGCATAAAGGTCACTTTATGTACCCTCGGATGATTGGGGTGCGCCAATGAATATTTACGTTCTTCTTTCATACATTTGCAAATGTACGAGTGAATAGCCGAATAACAAAGAAAATGGCTATATTTGTGCAAATTAATGCGATGGCAAGACAGAATGATATGGGACGGGAAGGTGAGTCTGAGGCTCGCGCCTATCTGGAGAAACATGGATATAAGGTGCTGCATACCAATTGGCATTGGCATCATTATGAACTGGATATTATCGCTGTCAAGGAAGATGAGTTGATCGTGGTGGAGGTAAAGACACGCTCGGAGGACTTCTTACTTTCACCGGAAGATGCGGTGGATACGAAGAAGATCCGGAGGATTGTCGCCGCCGCGGATGCCTATGTCCGTTATTTTAATATAGACCTACCGGTCCGTTTTGATATCGTGACATTGATCAAGAAAGAGACGGGTTTCCTGATCGACCATATCGAAGATGCTTTCTATGCTCCTTGCCGTTAAAAGGTAAACGTTATGAATATAGAAGAAGTACGTGAATACTGCCTTTCCTTGAAGAATACCATCGAGTGTTTCCCGTTCGATGAGGTATCGCTGGTCTTTAAGGTGGAGAATAAGATGTTCCTGCTGCTTCCTTTGGATGCGGAGGAGCCTCATGTCTCCTTGAAATGTAGTACGGATTATGTGGAAGAGTTACGGGAACATTATACGGCGGTTGAACCGGCTTACCATTTTAATAAGAAATACTGGAATAGCATTTATCTGGACCGGGATATGGAGGACGAGGAGATTAAACGCTGGATCTTCCACTCTTACCGGGAGGTGATCGCTAAACTACCAAAAAGTATAAGGGAGATTTATAATGATGAGCACTGATAATGAATCTCCCCGCATCTTGCGTGTGGCGGAAACCACTTCTACGAATAGCTTGCTTCGTGAGCTGGTCATCAAGGAATCTCTTCCGGAAGGAAGTATTGTTGTCGCTGATTTCCAGACAGCCGGACGTGGCCAGATCGGGAATGTGTGGGAGTCTGAGGCGGGAAAGAACTTGATGTTTAGTACAGTCCTGTACCCTACGTGCATCCCTGCGAACCTGCAATTTTTGATTTCTCAAATAGCGGCTTTGAGCGTGAAAGAGACGTTAGACTTATATACGGATCATGTCACGGTGAAATGGCCGAATGATATTTACTGGAAAGATAAGAAGATTTGCGGGATGTTGATCGAGAATGATCTTTCCGGGCATAATCTGTATTGTTCCATCATCGGGATCGGTATTAACCTTAATCAAACGGTGTTCCGGGGAGATGCTCCGAATCCTGTTTCTTTATTTCAGATAATCGGCAAGGAAGTAGATCGAGAAGAGGTTTTAGATCGTTTCCTCTCAATATTCTATCGCTATTATTTATCTCTCCTCCAAGAGGAATACGAGGATATTCGTATCCGCTATCAATTCGCATTGTATAGAAGGGAGGGCTATCATGCCTATAGGGATGAGGCGGGAGAATTCGAGGCCTGTATCCATGATATTGAATCAACTGGGCATCTTTTGCTAGCGTTACGGGATGGAAGCATCCGTCGTTATGCTTTTAAGGAAGTTTCTTATTGTAAGTGATGTTTTTGAGCAGCGAAGGTACGTGTTATTAATATATCTAGTTCCAGATAGCTCTATGTCTTATTTGTGGAAAATAATATATCTATATATTAAAGTACGTGTACATTATATATAGATCCCTATTTATTAATGAAATTAATCGGAAAATATATATCTTTTGTACCGAACAATGAAGGGTTTGTCTTTGTAATCGGTGGTTTTGTAATGAATAGTCTATTTGATTGATAAGAAAGCCTATATGACGAGAAAAAAATGATAAAGAAGGGTTGCGCGAATCAAAGAAACGCGTACCTTTGCAAATGATGAATAAAGTCGATCGCCGTTTGTATTGATTTTTAAGAGAGCGATCGTTGTTAAAGAGCTTATTACACTTTAGTATTAATATTAAATTATTTAATTATGAACAAAAAGTTTTCTACTCTTTTGGCTGGTGTTGCGCTTTTAAGTGCGATGTCAGCAAATGCGCAGACGACACCGGCACAAAACGTTTTGCCTACGGCAAACGGTGCTTATTCAATCGGGAAATTAGTTGAGGGTGCTAACTCTGGCCTTTTCCAATTGAAAGATGAGGCATCCGGTAAGGTCTTGTCTATGGACGAAGATGGTGTTTTATCATTGGTTGCGTCTTCCTCTACTTCCACTGGCTTAGCAAACACGCTTTGGTGTGTTACTGTTTCTTCCGAGAATCAAGGTCAAGCTCCTAAGTTCGACTTCATGAACAAGGGTACAGGTCGTATGTTGGATATCACGATGGCTGAAATTCTGAAATCTGAAAGCCAAGTGGATTTGACTCCGACTACAGGTGGAGAAATCGCAGGTTGGGCTTTCTCTAGAACTATTACGAAATTGGAAGATAAGAGACCTTTGTTTTCTTACTTTACAACTGACTCTGTTGTTGGTTTCACTACTACCAATGGCGTGAAAGTTCAGAAATGGGCAGCTAAGGATGTTCAAAATAATACTTTTGCAGCATTTACATTGCAAGCTCCTGGACAGGTTTATTTGAGCGCTAACGAGTTGAACACTATCTTTGGTAACCAAAAAGCTGATGCTGGTGTTAAGTTAGGTTTCGATAAGGATATCCTAGGTACTACTTTAACGAATCCGTTTAACGCTAATAAGTTTGTAGCTGAAGGTGCTGGTGATACTGATAGCCGTTATTTGTTTGTTTCTGACTTGAAGAAAGAAGCTTATTTGAAAGTTGATACAGCTTATACAAATGAGACTGGTTACAAGTTCTTAGCTTATAACTGGACGAAAAAGGGTGAGACTGGTACAGCTCTAGATGCAGTAGAGAATAGTGCTATTAAAGATCAACACAAGTTCGCTTTCCTTTATTCTCCTGCTTATGATAGCTTGTATATCTATGTAAAACAAATTACATGGAAAGAAGATAACGTTAAGTATTGGGAAGATGCTGCTGCAAATACTGGTACTAACTGGCGTGTTTCTTTGCAGGATTTGATCAAGAACGAGACTCGTATCTTGACTGTTGACAGCAAAGACCAAAATACTCATATCTCTTTGGGTTACAAGGATTGTACAGCTGTAGAGTCTACTAAGACTTCTTTGAAGGATGGTGTATATTACATCACAAATAAGGCTGGTAAGTATTTGGCTTCTCCGATCTACAGAAATGGTGAGATCGAGTGGACAACTGTTAATGCTAATGAGCAGAATGTAGCTCATATGCCGGCTTATCAATGGGTAATCTTGAAGAAGAACGTAACAGATAAGAATAATATCTCTACTTTAGAGGTTTATAACCGTGAGTTCTCTGATGGTGTTCTTGCTGATTATACTTTGAATTTGAATAAGAAGGCTGGTGCTACTTATTGGTATTTGACAGCTGATGTGAATTCTGCAAATGGTGTTACTATCAATTCTACAGATTCATTGTTCTTCGAACTTGTTCCTGCAGCTTCTGTAACAGATTCATTGTTAGGTTACAAGAACTTGGATAAAGAAGAGTTGATGATCAACAAGTATACATTCAACTACTGGCATCCGTATGCTACAGACAAATACATCGCTAAGTCTTCTAAAGACTCTACGTTAACTGTATTAGAAGGTAAGACTGCTTTCAATTTGGATACTTTGGTAAATGACGCAGCTGCTGTTAAGGCTCAATATGGTTTCCCTGTTACTGCTGCTGTTGCTAAACGTATCAATGGTTTGAAGAACCTTTACAGAACTGTTTATGTAGCAAGTAATGACAATGCTAAAAAGAATATCTGGTCTGTAAATAAGGAAGAGAAATTCAACGTAAGTCAATATTCTACTGACAATAACACGAAATTGACATCTGGTTACTACTTCAAGGAAAATAACCAAATCGATGGTAAGTGTTATCATGCTGTTATTGCAGTAACGAAAGAAAATGGTAAATATGTAATGAAACTTACTTCAACAAAGGCTGGTGTATCTGACTATGATGGTGCTGCTACATTGAAAGCTCAAATGTTGAACGAGACTAGAACTTCTGCATTCTACATTGCTCCAGATGAGACTCCGTTGTATCGTCAATTCAACAATGCACTTCTTGGTGAGAACGTTGATAATTCAGCTGATAGCTTGATGTTCAAAGAAACTATCCGTGGTGAATATTTGATGGATGAGCATAATGAAAACTTGTTGAACAAGGATGTTGATTACGCAGGTATCTGGGGTGAAGCTAAAGCGGATGGTAAGTTGGCTTTCCGTATTGACACAGCATGGTTGACTCGTGGCGCAGGTAAGGTTAAACCTCAATACTTGGTTTCTGCTTATCGTGAGTTGATCGAGGGTGAGAAGATCATTCCTTGTACTGAGACAGGTAAGCACATCACTGCTGACGGTAAAGTTACAGACGACCCATATCAATGTGTACACGCTATTCACGTGAAGACTCCGGCATTTATCTATGGTAAGTATTTGGTTAACTACTCTGACTCTGCTGCTGCTGTTGCAGATCGTAAGGAGGCTCTTAACCCATACTTGTTCAATACGAAGGCTGTTTCTAACAGTAGCTACACTCGTGTAGGTTTCGTTCCTGCTGTTCAATATGGTGATACTTTGTTTGTCTTGACTGGCAAATACAAAGGTATGACTGCTGATCAATTGAAGAATGAGGGTATCGAGGCAATCAGTGCTGACTACCATAAGAACTATGCTAAGTTCATCAATGTATTGACAGGTGACAAGCACAAGAACGTAACTTGGTCATTCCGTTATGTAAATCCGGATAAGGCTGCATTAGCTTATGTAGATGGCGAAGAGGGTGCGAACAACTCATTCTTGATTGAGTCTAATGTATATGGTGCAACTGATAATCAATATCAGACTGTAGCTGGTGATGTTGCTAGTGCGATTGCTCCGACTAAGAAAGCTGCTTGGTTGAAGATGCACAATGGTTGCTTAGTATTGACAGATGCTAGCTCTAAATTTGATGCCGCTAAAACTGGTGGTGATGGTGCATTAGTATTCAATGCTTATGCTAAGACTGATGCTGATGATATGGTAACATCTAATGATAACATCAACAATGTTGAAGGCGTATCCGTAGTAGCTGGTAACGGTACTGTAACTGTTCAAGGCGCTGCTGGTAAGTCAGTAGTTATCACTAACATCTTAGGTAAGGTTGTTGCTGAGACAGTTCTTACTTCTGACAACGCAACTATCGCTGTACCTGCTGGTATCGTAGCTGTAGCTGTTGATGGTGAAGAGGCTGTTAAGACAATCGTTAAATAAGTAGAAAACTGACCGGATTTCCGTAAGGAAAGACACAGTTCATAAGATAGAGCCCCGTCGATGTATTTCGGCGGGGCTTTTGTGGTTTTGCCTATTTGCCTGGCTGTAAGCGAAACCGCAGTTATCCGAACTTTTTGATGGATAAATGGGGATATGCGTGATAAAGCCCTCTTGTAAAGACGCAGAAATAGAGGGAAAGCGGTGGCTTCAACGGGCGTTTTTGACAGGAAAAGTCCCCTTTTTGCACACGATAGGCGGTTAAAGCATATGCGATAGGTCGCGTTGGGCAACGCCAGTAGTGCCGTTGGGCATCGTAAGTAGTCAAGAATAGGGTTGTCAATACTCTAGAATGGGCATCGTAACCCTGTTACTTCCCGGTCGTAACCCTATGGAATCGCCCGAAAAACTCAATGGATATGAATTACGATGAATAAATCTCGCTAGAATGAAAGGTCATTTTTCGATAAAGGATTGTTATGCAGATGATTGCCGAATTTTTTTCTCGTATTTGCGCACGAACTGTCCGTATGCCCGGAAAAATCGATTCTCCGGGAGTTGATATTACAAATTGTCAGAATGATAATTGCGAAAATCCTCAAAGGGGAAGGCTAAGAATAAATAAATAAACATTGCTGATGTATTTTGATGAGCCCTTTTGTTTTTCGATATGAAAATATATTCTAACTTTGCATTAGTCACTAGGCTTGCCTGTGATTAGAGAATTTTCTCGAAAGAATATATAAAAGAAAGGAGTGCGGCTATGGATACGGATGGTTAGTTGTGTGAGATGATTGATTTGAATAGATTTAAAATTTTAACTATATGACCTACTTGAAGAAATACGTTTATCCTTGGTTTGTCGATATGGCATCTTTTGCTTCGATTATAGGGCTGATCATTGCCTTTGTATCAGATGACAGGGCTGTTTTTATAGCCTTGGTTACCTTTTGTCTTGTAAAATTGATACACCTATTGATATTATGCAATTTAGAGTGTTGCTTGCTTATAAACCGGATGATTATTCTAGGCAGGCTTATGTGAGACGTCGTAAGATAAACGCAAGCAAGGAGGAGCCTTATGAGATCGTCGGTTCCGCTGCGTTTAACCAAAAGTATAAGCAATATTGTTATATCTTGACTCGTCCGGACGCAGGGTATTATTATCGTATTGATTGGGAGAAATAAGATGTGAGAGGAGCCTCTGTTTGTTTAAAACTTCGTTATCATTTCCAAAAAAACACCTATATACCAGCCTTATAACCCTCTATTTGATTTATTCTGCTTATATTTGCGAGTTATCAACAGTTAGGGCGATTTATCAACAAAACAAGCATTGTTTTGATTGAACCCTGTTTGGTTCAGTTTTTAATGTTTAGTTTTGCCCTCGAATTAATTAGGTATAGTATGGGAAAGATTATCGCTTTAGCAAATCAGAAAGGTGGAGTCGGGAAGACAACCACCACGATTAATCTGGCTGCGTCATTGGCCGCTCTTGAGAAAAAGGTGCTGGTCGTAGACGCTGATCCGCAGGCGAATGCCTCATCCGGTCTGGGTGTGGACATACGTAATGTAGAACTTTCTATCTATGAATGTCTGGCGAACGGTGAGGACGCGAGCGGCGCTATCACACAGACTGAAGTGGAAGGACTGGATATCATCCCCTCTCATATCGATTTGGTGGGAGCGGAGATCGAGATGCTAAACTTGGAGAATCGTGAACGGATCTTGAAGCAGATATTGACACCGCTAAAAGAGAAGTACGATTTTATCCTGATCGACTGCTCTCCTTCTTTGGGATTGATAACCGTGAATGCCTTGACAGCCGCCGATTCGGTGATCATCCCGGTGCAATGCGAGTATTTCGCCTTGGAAGGTATCAGTAAGCTGTTGAACACGATCAAGATTATCAAATCAAAGCTGAACCCGGCGTTGGAGATAGAGGGATTCCTCTTGACTATGTATGATTCCCGCCTGCGTTTGGCGAACCAGATTTATGAGGAAGTGAAACGTCCGTTCCGCGATTTGGTATTTACTACCGTGATCCAACGAAACGTGAAGTTGAGCGAGGCTTCCAGTTACGGTAAACCTGTCTTATTGTATGACGCGGATTCGAAAGGATCTATCAACCATATGCAGTTGGCGCAGGAGATTATTGAAAAAAATAAAGGATTATGGCAGCATTAAAAAGATCGGCGTTAGGCCGTGGATTAGACGCGTTAATTACGATGGATGACCTGAAGACAGGTGGTTCATCGTCTATTAGTGAGATCGAGTTAAGCAAGATCCAGCCTAATCCGGAGCAACCTCGATCCGTCTTTGAGGAAGAGACCTTGGAGGAGTTGGCTACCTCTATCCGCTCGTTAGGCGTGATTCAGCCGATTACGTTGAAGGAGATCGGCCCCGAGCAATATATGATCATCTCTGGTGAACGCCGTTATCGTGCGTCGCTTAAAGCGGGTTTGGAGCGTATCCCCGCTTATATTAAGACGGCGGCCGACGAGAACGTGGTGGAGATGGCTTTGATAGAGAATATCCAGCGAGAGGATTTGAACTCTATCGAAATCGCGTTAGCTTATCAAAAATTAATCGATAATTACGGCTTGACCCAAGAGGGGCTGAGCGAAAGGGTTGGAAAGAAGCGTGCTACGATCGCCAATTACCTTCGTCTGTTGAAACTTCCCGCCGAGATCCAAGTAGGGTTGAAGGATAAGAAGATCGATATGGGACATGCTCGGGCATTGATCCCTGTGGATGATCCGGAGGTTCAATTAGCTTTATATGAGCAGATATTGGCTCAAGGGCTCTCCGTTCGTAACGTGGAGGAGATGGTGCGCAATATAGCCGAGGGAATACAACCGGAATTGCCGGAAAAGAAAAAATCGGATCGTAAGCCGATACTTCCGGAAGAGTTTAAATTGCTGAAAGATCATTTGTCCCGTTACTTCAATACGAAAGTCCAGTTGACTTGCAATGAGAAGGGAAAGGGTAAAATTACGATTCCCTTCGCCACGGAAGAAGAGTTGGAGCAATTGATCGGGTTACTGGATAAATTGAAATGAGAAATCGAATCATACTCCTTTTGATCGGATTCATGTGCTATGCCGGGATGGGTAACGCACAGGAGGATAAGACGGAGAAAGTCGTTCCTGCTATAGTTTCCGATTCCGTGGAGGTAGTTGCCCCGGATTCTACCGTGCAAGCCGTCTTGATGGCGGCCGATTCGGTGGGTGTACCGGAAGTGAAGATGAAGCTGGCTTTTAAGCCGAATCCGACAAAAGCGGTCTTGTTCGCCTTAGTTCCGGGTCTGGGACAGATCTATAACCGGAAATATTGGAAATTACCGATCGTTTACGGTGGCTTGATGGGATGTATGTATGCCGTTACTTGGAATAATAAGAATTATAAGGATTATTCGACGGCTTATAAGGACATCATGTACGATGCCGCTAAGAATCTCGAAAATCCGGATGCTTGGAGCAAAAGTTGGCAAGACTTGACTTCCATGGCTCCTGAGGATGCGATTAATAATTCCAATTTCAAGGATCAATTGAAAAGACAGAAGGATTATTTTCGTCGATATAGAGATTTGAGTATAATTATTACGGTCGGGGTGTATGCGTTGAGTATCGTGGATGCTTACGTGGATGCCCAGTTATTCGATTTTGATATATCACCGGATTTATCCTTGCATTTGGAGCCGGTTGTTAGTCCGAAGACGAGTGTCACGCCTCGTACTTACGGATTGAATTGCAGTCTAAAATTCTGATATACATGAAAAGATACCTGCTAGCACTCATTTGTTTAAATTGTTTGGTCTCATTGGTCTATGCGCAGGAAGAGACCCGAATTGAGGAAAAAGATACCTTAAACTCGCTGGAGTCTGAGGTCGGATTGATTCCGGAAAGCTTGGATGCGAACGTGGATAGTTTGCTCCGTACTTGGCATGTGCAATATTTCTCAAAAAGAGAGGACTTTTGCCATGACGATGATGAGAATGTCTATTTCCCGGATTCGGTCTATATGGATCGCCTGTCCAGACTACCTAGCGTGATCGCTTTGCCCTATAATAACGTAGTGCGTGATTGCATTGATTTATATGCGGAACGCAAGCGAAATCTCGTGCGTTATATGCTGGGGATGGCGGACTTTTATTTTCCGATCATCGAGCAGGTGTTGGACGAGCATGGCTTACCTATTGAATTGAAATATCTCGCCGTCGTGGAAAGTGCCTTGAATCCGGTAGCCCTCTCTCGTGTGGGTGCTTGTGGTTTATGGCAATTCATGCTTCCTACGGGTAAGAGCTATGGCTTGGAGATTAATAGCTTGGTGGACGAGCGCCGGGACCCCTTGAAAGCGACCGAGGCCGCTTGTAAGTATTTCAAGGATATGTATGCCATCTATGGGGATTGGAATTTAGTGTTGGCATCTTATAACTGCGGACCGGGCAACGTGAATAAGGCGATCCGTCGTTCGGGGGGCAAGACGGACTTCTGGGATATCTTCCCTTATTTACCGAAAGAGACTCGTTCATACGTCCCCTTATTTATCGCCGCCAATTACGTCATGAATTATTATTGCGAGCATAACATCTGTCCGATGCAAACCAGCTTGCCGTTAGCCACGGATACGGTCATGGTGAATAATGCCCTACATTTGCAGCAGGTATCGGATCTATTGCAAGTAGATATTGAGACGTTGCGTGCGTTAAATCCACAATATAAAAGAGACATCGTTCCGGGTAATACCCGCCCTTCGGTTTTGAAGTTACCTGCGGCGGAAACCTATGCTTTCATTGATAAAGAAGATACGGTCTATACACATCGGATCGAGGAACTGTTGGCGAATTGCATTTCCGCGAATAACTCGAATGGCTCTCTACCAAATGGTGCGACCCGGGAAAAAATCACCCACGTGGTGTTGAGTGGTGAGAATCTTTATACGATCGCTAATCGCTATGGAGTGACAGCGAAAGATATCCGTAAATGGAACGGACTAGGTTCCAACCGGGTAGCGAAAGGAAAACGGTTGAGGTTATATGTGGATAATGGGGGTGTAGCTTTTGCCTCGGCGACTAAGACTCCGGCGAAGTCAACTACCGCGACCACGAAGTCAGCCGCTACAACAACGAAAAAGCCGGCTTCCGCCGCTACAAAACAGATCGCTTCCGCCAATAAAGATTTTGTCTCCTATAAGGTTAAATCGGGAGATTCGCTTTATTCGATTTCCAAGAAATACCCCGGGGTTACCGCTTCTTCCTTACAAAAAGTGAATGGACTGTCAAGCCCGGATATCCGTCCGGGTCAAGTACTGAAGATACCAGTAGGATGATCATTTGGGGATAATTCGTCTTTAACTCTTTTTTTTCGCTTTCTTCGTGTACTGGAGAAGGATGTGAATGATTTTTTATTCCTTTGTATACGTAAAAAGATACAATCGTATGGGTTCATTGGATGAAAAGATATCAGTGGTCAAGGCTAAACCTTGGTTGGTTAGTTTGGTTTGCGCGGTGTTTATCGCCTATCCGAATTTGGCATGGATCTTTTGTGATATGAGCTATCTGGCTCCGAACGATCATCAAGGATTTCTGCTCTTCTTTGGGTTCCGTTTTCTTTTCTTTTGGGGACTTATTTGGTTTTTGCTGAAAAGTAACTTGAGGCATGAGGATTGTACCTCCTTCTTCGAGCGGTTGCTCTGGAATGCCCTGTACGTTTCCGGAGGCTTTGTTGTCTATAAATTGATCTCCTTCCTGACCGTTAGTTATGATCGTTTTCTAAGTATCATTATCTTCCAGTTTATCGTGTTGGCGTTGTTATGTACCTTGATCGGCTATATACAAATGCTATATCACAATCAACGGGAAAAGGATCAATTGATCGAGAATCTGCGTGTCGAGAACTTGCAGAGCCGTTGCGACGCGTTGGTGAACCAGATCAATCCGCATTTCTTTTTCAATTCATTGAATGGAATCTCCTCCTTGATCCGGAAGAAAAACGATGAGAATACCTTGCTGTATGTTACGAAATTGTCCGATATATTCCGTTATATCCTTCAAAGTGATAAAAAGAATTTGGTACCACTGTCGGAGGAACTTGCGTTTATAGAGGCTTTTCAGCATGTGATGGTCGTCCGTTTCGCCAATAAGCTGACTTTTACGATCGAAGTTCCCGAAGATAAGCGGAACTTGCGAATTCCCGTATTATCTTTGCTTCCGTTGGTAGAGAACGTGACGGTACATAATATTATAGACAGCGAGCACCGGATGGATATCTTGATCCGGCTGAACGAGCGAATGGAACTGGTTGTCTCTAATCCAATCTATCCGAAATTGACCTTACCGGATACGAATGGAACCGGGCTTAAGAATTTGGAGAATCGTTTCTTGCTATTAATGAATAAACAAATACGGGTAGAATCGGATGAGGATGAGTTCCGGGTGTACCTACCCCTAAAATGATGCTATATGAGAATACTGATTGTAGAGGACGAGACCGCCGCTTATGAGAACTTGGCGGATATGTTGGTTACAATAGATCCCACGATTGAGATCATGGGAAATACGGAGAGTGTCCGGCAAACGGTACGTTGGCTGCAAGCCAATCCGAGGCCGGATTTGATTTTTATGGATATTCATTTATCGGACGGTTCCGCTTTCGCCATCTTTGACCAGATAGAGGTGGAGGCACCGATCATCTTTACTACGGCGTACGATCAATATGCGATCGACGCTTTCAAGGTAAACAGCATAGACTATATCTTGAAGCCGATTAAGCCGGAAGAATTGAAACGGGCCTTAGATAAGTTTAGCCGATGGAATCATCAAGATATCATCCATTATTTATCCCAATTAACACAGTTGTCCGCTACTCCTAAATACAAGGATAAACTACTGATCCCTGTTCGGGATAAATTGCTGCCTATTAGCTTGAAAGAGGTGTCTTGTTTCTATACGGCTGATAAGAGTACATATGTTTATTTAAAGACTGGCAATTCGTATCCATACGCTAAAACATTGGAACAGATAATTTCTTCTTTAAGTCCTGCTGATTTTATCCGTGCGAATAAACAATTCATTATTTCTCGTGATAGCGTGAAGGACATAACAATTTGGTTTGATAGCCGTTTACTTGTAACCTTGGATATAGAAGTGCCTGAGCGTATATATATTAGTAAAAATAAAGCATCCGAGTTTAAGTCTTGGATAGTAAGTCAGGAATGATAATTAAATAGAAATACCGGTTCTCTTAAAAGCCGGTATTTTTTATTGTTTTCGTGTTCAATCCCTATTTTTTCCTTTTCGTCAATAATCGGTAACTATCTATCCGATAATTCTTCATCTTTGCAATATAAACAAAGAGATATATCAATAAGATGTAAGTTGAAATATTGATGTTGATCCGAGTTTTATCATACACGTTAGATAGGTTAATAGGTTTGTAAAAAAGGATTAGTCCGAAACAAAAGAAAGTTTAGGCTATCTTCTCTAAAATGAGTGTTTGTTTTGTGAATGGTTATTGTAATAGGTAAATTGTAGGTATTATGAGAAAGTTAATTATGGCGGTAGCGGTTTTAGGAATGAGTGCTACGATGAGTTTCGCGAAAGCGCAATGTGTGAATGAATATGGGAATAAAGAACCGTTTGCGGTAGAGTTTAGCCGATTGAGTTCTTATCTAGGGTTGGCTCCTTACCAAATGGAGGAGGTACTTAACATTAATGATTATTTTGTACAAGAACAAAGAAAGAGTTTGAGCAAAGACCTGAAGCGTCAGGATGAACGATTGCAAAAAGCCGTGTACGGCAATTTGAAGCTGATGAAAGAGGCGTTGACTGCCGATCAGTATCGCAAGTATGTCATATTGTTAAATGTAACTAACAACAATAACCGATTAACCGGAGCTGTGACATTTACGGATATCTATTTGGCTGAGAATAAATGAGTGTAACCTTGGCTCGATGTGATGTTGATTAGAAAGGCGATCCTTGTGTCGAACAGGGATCGCCTTCTTTGCTTCTGTCCTTTTCCTTTTGGAAGTGCGCTATCAGATTTTAGCGAAAGCTTGATCCAGATCATCTATAATATCATCTATATATTCGGTTCCGATGCTCAAGCGTACGGTGGATGGTGTTATGTGCTGTTGGGCAAGTTCTTCCGGGCTCATCTGGGAATGAGTGGTCGTGTATGGATGAATGACAAGGCTCTTTACATCGGCGACATTCGCTAGTAGGGAAAAGATCTCCAGTGAGTCGATGAATTTCCAAGCGGCTTCCTGCCCGCCTTTGATCTCGAAGGTGAAGATACTGCCGGCACCATTCGAGAAATATTTATTGTAAAGTTCGTGGTCCGGATGGGTAGGAAGTGATGGATGATTCACTTTTTCTACTTTTGGATGTTTTGATAAATAATCCACGACTTTCAATGCGTTTGCTACATGGCGCTCCACGCGTAGGGATAAGGTCTCTAATCCTTGCAACAATATAAAAGCATTGAAAGGAGAGATCGTTGCCCCGGTATCGCGAAGAATGACCGCACGGATACGGGTGACAAAGGCGGCGGAACCTGCTACGTCCGCAAATATGGCTCCATGATAACTTGGGTCTGGTTTAGCTAATGTAGGGAACTTATCTGCATTCGCTTTCCAGTCGAAAGTACCTCCGTCTACAATTACACCTCCTAGGCTACTGCCGTGTCCTCCTATGAACTTTGTGGCGGAATGGATGACAATGTCAGCTCCATGTTCGATCGGACGAATCAAGTAGGGGGTTCCGAACGTATTGTCTACGATTAATGGAACATGGTATCGGTGAGCGACTTCCGCTACCGCATCCAGATTCGTTACGTCAGAGTTAGGATTCCCGAATGTCTCTACATAAATGGCTTTCGTATTTTCCCGGATGGCTGCTTCTAATGCGTTTAGGTCGTTTACATGGACAATCGTATTTGTAATACCTTGGGAGGCCAATGTATGGGTGATCAGGTTGAAAGAACCGCCATACAAATTATCCGCTGCGACAATATGATCTCCTGCCCTCACTATGTTCTGTAACGCATAGGTGACGGCCGCGGCTCCTGAAGCTACAGCCAAACCTGCCACACCTCCTTCCAAGGCAGCTACACGTGCCTCGAAAACGCCTTGCGTGGAGTTTGTCAAACGTCCGTAAATATTCCCTGCGTCACGTAGGCCGAAACGGTCTGCCGCGTGTTGTGCGTTATGGAATACATAGGAAGTTGTTTGATAAATGGGTACCGCACGTGCGTCGGTTGCGGGATCTGGTTGTTCTTGTCCTACATGAAGTTGTAATGTCTCGAAATGTAACTTCTTTGTTGCCATAGTCATCTTGTTTATTTAGTTCTTATTCTGTTGGCAAATGTATGATGTGTGTGCTTTTTGAACAAGATTCGTTGAGAATATAGAAAATAATACTATTTTTAGGGCTATAAATAGAATACATCTTCGGCGAAGGACGCTGGGGAATCAATCCGATAGAATTTTTTTCTTATGAATGTTTCAGATAAGTTAGACAAGGTGGATCTGCAAATCCTTCGAACGTTACAAGATAATGCCCGGTTGACTACGAAAGAGTTGGCGGCAAGGGTCAGTCTTTCGTCAACCCCGGTGTTCGAGCGTTTAAAACGTCTTGAGAATAGTGGATATATAAAGAAGTATATAGCGGTACTAGATGCGGAGAAGCTGAATCAAGGCTTTGTTGTCTTTTGTAGCGTGAAATTGGTTCGGCTGAATAAGGATATAGCTTTTGAGTTTACCCGGATTATCCAAGAAATCCCTGAGGTAACGGAGTGCTATAATATTTCAGGCGATTATGATTACTTATTGAAGATACACGCTCCCAATATGAAATATTATCAAGAGTTTATTTTAAATGTATTAGGAACGATCGATAGTTTGGGCTCGTTGAGAAGTACTTTTGTCATGGACGAGGTTAAACACGACTATGGAATCCATATTTAAGCGATAGATATTCTATTTTTGTCTTTTGTTAGGGTTTTCTTCCAAATATTTGTATATATTTGTGGCTATACAGTATAAAAATGGGAGGTGTAAAACCATGGACGATACAAAGGACACAAAAGATATAAAAGAAACGGGCGAGGCTGCGTCCGCTCTCTCTGCGGACGAACAGATGATACAAGATGGGTTCAACGCGTTGTTGAACGATTATTTGAAATCAAACCACCGCCGTAAGGTCGAACGGATCACGAAAGCTTTTAATTTCGCTAATCAAGCGCACGCCGGAGTGAAACGGCGTTCCGGCGAACCTTATATAATGCATCCTATCGCCGTGGCTCGTATCGTATGCCGGGAGATGGGTTTGGGCTCTACCTCTATTTGCTCTGCGTTATTGCATGATGTCGTGGAGGATACCGAATATACGGTGGAGGATATCCGGGATATGTTCGGAGATAAGATCGCTCAGATCGTGGATGGCTTGACGAAGATATCCGGTGGTATTTTCGGGGAACAGGCCTCGGCTCAAGCCGAGAACTTTCGTAAGTTACTGCTGACTATGAGTGACGATATACGGGTGATTCTAATCAAGATCGCAGACCGTCTTCATAATATGAGGACTTTGGGTTCCATGCTTCCCGCCAAGCAATTTAAGATCGCGGGTGAGACTCTTTATCTGTATGCTCCTCTGGCGCATCGTCTGGGTCTCTTCTCGATCAAGACGGAACTGGAGGATTTGAGTTTTAAATATGAGCATCCGCAAGAATATGACTTCATCAGCGCTAAGTTGAAAGCGACAGAAGAGAGCCGTAATAAATTATTCGAGCGTTTCGCCGCCCCTGTGGACGAGAAGCTGAAATTGATGGGACTTCAGTATGAGATGCGTGCCCGTGTGAAATCGGTCTATTCCATTTGGAATAAGATGGAAAGCAAGGGTGTCGCTTTCGAGGATATTTATGATATTTATGCGGTCCGCATTATTTTTGACCCGCTTCCCGGTGTGGACGAGAAAAACCAATGTTGGGATATCTACTCGGCTATTACGGATATTTACCGGATTCGTCCCGACCGTATCCGTGATTGGGTGAGCCGTCCGAAAGCGAACGGTTATCAAGCGCTTCATCTGACCGTTATGGGACCGGATGGACAATGGGTAGAGATCCAGATCCGTAGCCGCCGTATGGATGATATCGCAGAGAAAGGCTTCGCTGCCCATTGGAAATACAAGGAATCCAACGTGGAGGAGGATACGGAATTGGATAAATGGATACAAACCATTACCGAGATCTTGGAGAGTCCGGACCCGAATGCGCTGGATTTCTTGGATACGATCAAACTGAACTTATTTACTTCCGAGATATTTGTTTTCACTCCGAAAGGAGATATAAAGACATTGCCCCAAGGGGCTACCGCCTTGGATTTCGCTTATGCGCTTCACTCCGATATCGGTAATAAATGTATTGGCGCTAAGGTAAACCATCGTTTGGTGCCATTGAGTCATCCGCTGTCCAGTGGAGATCAGGTGGAGGTCTTGACTTCCCGTTCTCAGGAGCCGCAACCGGAGTGGTTGAACTTCGTGACTACCGCTAAGGCTCGTGCGAAGATCGATGCCGTATTAAAGCGTGTCCGTAAAGAGGTCGCTAAGTATGGAGAGATAAAAGTTCTTGATGCCTTCAAGCGTTCGGAGCTTGAGGCGAGTACATCCAATCTGGATAAATTAGGCATGTACTTTGGATTCTCGAAACGCGAGGAATTCTTTTATGCGGTAGAGAAGGGGGATGTGGTTTTGCCCGAGAATTTAAAGAAGCTGTTGAAGGAGAAGACGGATAATGTTTTGTTTAAGTATGTGAAACAGGCGTTGGGTGTCGCTTCCAAGAAGGTGAAACAACCCGAAGAGGAGGAAGCCAAGAAAGAGAAGCCTAAATATGATAAGAAAAAGCCTTATTTATTGAAAGAGGAGGCTTTTGAGCGTAATTATGTAATTGCCGAATGTTGTAAGCCGATTCCGGGAGATGACTCTTTAGGTTTTATCAATGATGATGGAAATGTAGTAGTTCATAAACGTTCCTGCCCGATCGCCATGCGCTTGAAAAGTAGCTTTGGCGAACGTATCTTGAATACGGTTTGGAGCAGCCATATGAACGCTTCTTTTGAGGCCACGCTAGAGGTGAAAGGTATAGACTCGATAGGCGTATTGAATACGATCACGAAAACGATTTCCGAGGATTTCAACGTGAACATCATGCGCTTGCTGATCGAGGCGAAAGACGGCGTGTTCGAAGGTAAGATAAAGATGAAAGTTCATGACGTAGAAGATATCCAGAAAATGTGCGTGACTTTGTCGAAGATACAGAATATTAAATCTGTCGGACGTGTAGCGGATTAAGTGTAGCGAAGTGCTTCGCTACACTTTTGTTTTATAAAAGCGTTATCAGCCGACAATCAAATAAGTTATATAAGCTATATAACAAGCGATCAATAGGATTCCCTCCGGCCTAGTGATGGTCCGTTTCTTGAAGAAAAGGCCAAAAATATAAAGCAATACGCATGAACCGATCATGACGCCCAAATCCAGATTGGTAATGCCTTGTATGTTCATCGGCGTGATTGTCGCGCTACAACCTAATACGAAGAATATATTGAAGAGGTTGGAACCGATAACATTTCCGATCGCCATCTCCGGGTTCTTCTTTAATGCGGCCACGACGGAAGTCGCTAACTCAGGAAGAGAGGTTCCTCCGGCCACTAAAGTTAAACCGATAATAGATTCGCTGACACCCAGTCCACGGGCGATACCAGAAGCTCCATCCACGAAAAATTGTCCTCCGTAAATCAAACCAGCCAATCCACCAATGATGAATAAACTCGCTTTCCAAATGGGCATTATTTTAATCGTGCTCTCTCCATTTTCCTCTCCATTATGTGCGATCGCGAATGTATAGCCAAGGAAAATGGCGAAGAAGCATAATAGTAACATTCCATCGCTACTACTGATACTATTGTGCGACGCGCCGTTGATCAAAACGTCATTCGCGCAAATAAATAATACGATTGAGGCAAGCACGCAAAGAGGGATCTCTTTGCTCAACGTACCTTTCGTGACGCTGATCGGTACGATAGCGGCCGTACAGCCGACAATCATCAAGGCGTTAAATATATTGCTTCCTACTACATTACCAATAGCGATATCCGAGCTTCCTTTCAAGGCGGATACGACACTGACCGTTAATTCCGGTGCGGAAGTCCCAAACGCCACAATAGTTAGCCCGATTACTAAGCTGGAAATATTGAAGCGTTTGGCTACCGAGGCGGCACCATCTGTCAAGGCGTTAGCCCCGACTAAAATTAGTAGTAAACCGCCAATTAGTAATACGATATCCATTAGTCTTTAGAATGGCAAATCATCGATTGGATTGGCCGGTCCGAAATCAGGAGCGGATGAGGCTGGAGCCGTAGGAGCGGAAGCCGGAGCGAAATTATCCGGAGTTACTCCCATCGGAGCGGCTTGAGGAGCTGCCGCCATCGGACGGTCTACTTTCCATGCGTTGATACTGGTGAACCAGCGGCCTTGGTACTCGCGGCTATCAATGTCAAAAGAAACCGTAAGTTCCTCTCCCGGCTGTATGGCCGCTTGTGCGATACGGTCGGCACCGAAAATCTGGAAACATACTTTCTTAGGATATTGATCGTGTGTCTCTAATACGTACTCTTGTTTTTTCCATTCGTTTCCGGCTTTGCTGATACCACCTACTTCCGGTAGGACTTGAATAATTTTTCCTGTAATTTCCATGTCTTGTATTTTATTTGCTTATGTTTTATTTAATTGGGGACGAAGGTACGGTTTTGTTCTGGTTTTATCAACAGAATAATCACACTTTCGGGGCAAAAGCATCGAATGCGTCTTTCATAGCTAACAGCTCTTCTTTGATCTGTTTCAGGCGGTTTACGATCTCTTCTTGCCGGATCGTCGTCTCTTTATTATCCTTCAGTTTTTGCCGTGCGCCGGCCAAGGTCATCCCTCTCTCTTTAACCAGATGGTAGATGAGGCGTACCGCGTCGATATCCTCCTGCTTGTAAAAACGGGTACCTTTGCTCGTCTTCCTTGGATTGATGATATCGAACTCCTTCTCCCAAAAGCGAAGGGTGGACTCGTTCACGTCGAACATCTGCGCCACCTCGCTGATGGAAAAATAGAGCTTGAGATCTTTATTCTTTTTTAGACTCATACTGCTAATGAAGTTTAATCCATAACCTGACCATGATTCTCGGCGATCTGGATCATACGGTCGTATTCCTCAGGTGAGAGATCCATGTAATAGTATTTGGACGGATTATCATGCTTTCCTCGTACGATTACCTCATAATGTAAGTGAGGGCCGGTAGACTTTCCGGTATTTCCAACTTCGCCAATCACCTCTCCGCGAGAAACCTTCTGTCCGACACGTTTCTTGAACTTACTCATATGACCGTATAAGGTCTGATAGCCGTAGCCATGATCGATAATCAAACAATTTCCGTATCCCTGTTTCCATGCGGCGAAAGTGACCACGCCATCGCCTGTTGCATAGATTTCCGTTCCCACTTTAGCCGAGAAATCCATTCCGGAATGGAAACGGGGTGTACGGTAAATCGGGTCGATACGCACGCCATAGCCGGAAGCGGTACGACGCAGATCCTTATTGGAAATCGGCTGGATCGCCGGGATACATTTACTTCTCTCTTCTTGGTTCTTCCCTAGGGAGATCAGTTCCTCCAAGGAATTGGACTGGATATATAATTGCTTACGTAGCATATCCATCTTTTGGGTCGTGGAGATCACAAGCTCCGGATTGGACAGGCTCGTCAAATGCTCGTAACGGTTTGTTCCACCAAATCCAGCTTTCCGAACGGACTCGGGGATGGACTCTGCTTGGAAGATCGCCCGGTACAGATTCTCGTCACGCTGTTGGATATCATCCAATACGTCCAACGCGTTATTTAAGCGAAGGGAAAGCACCTCGTATTGAGTTTGCAATAGGCGGTTCTCCTTACGTAACTGAGATTCCATCGGAGAGTCCACCAAATGCATCATGACGAAAAAAGTGGCTACGCCGAATGCTATTCCGGTGCTTAAATGGCGGAGAACGGTGAACAGCCGGTCTTTGCTAGATGGGTATACACGCTCATAATTGAGAGTGTTCGGATTGTATAAATAGTATGTTTTGCGACTTTTAAAGAGTTTCATCTACATTTTTTGTTATCTGAATGCACGCAAAAATAATAATTTGCAGTACTTTTGCAAATTGTTTTTCAGAATATTAACGAGAACTATATAAATAGATTATGTTGACAGCAAAAGAAATCCGTGAATCCTTCAAGCAATTCTTCGCTTCTAAGGAACACCAGATCGTGCCTTCCGCTCCAATGGTGGTGAAGGGTGACCCCACGTTGATGTTTACGAACGCGGGAATGAATCAGTTTAAAGATATTATCTTGGGCAACGTGCCCCGTAAGTATCCTCGTGTCGCGGACTCTCAGAAATGTCTTCGTGTTAGCGGTAAGCATAACGATTTAGAGGAGGTAGGACATGATACCTATCATCATACGATGTTTGAGATGCTCGGAAACTGGTCGTTCGGAGATTATTTTAAGAAAGAGGCGATCAACTGGGCTTGGGAATACTTGGTAGAGGTATTGAAGCTGAATCCGGAGCGTTTATATGCCACCGTATTCGAGGGAAGCCCCGCTGAAGGCTTAGATCGTGATAACGAAGCTGCTGGTTATTGGGAGCAATATTTACCGAAAGATCATATTCTGAACGGTAACAAACATGATAACTTCTGGGAAATGGGGGATACGGGTCCTTGCGGTCCCTGTTCCGAGATCCATATCGACCTTCGTTCGGACGAGGAGCGTGCGGCGGTCAGCGGTGCCGATATGGTAAATAAGGATCATCCGCAGGTAATCGAGATCTGGAACCTTGTATTTATGCAATTCAACCGTAAGGCCGATGGTTCTTTGGAACCGCTGCCGGCTAAGGTGATCGATACTGGTATGGGATTCGAGCGTCTGTGTATGGCATTGCAGGGTAAGACCTCAAATTATGATACGGACGTATTCCAACCGATTATCAAGGTAATCGCGGGAATGGCGGGTACGACTTACGGTACGGATAAACAGCAAGACATCGCCATGCGTGTGATCGCCGACCACATCCGTACGATCGCTTTCGCTATCACGGACGGACAGTTGCCTTCCAACGCTAAGGCCGGTTATGTAATCCGTCGTATCTTGCGGCGTGCCGTTCGTTACGGTTATACGTTCTTGGATCGCAAGGAAGCGTTTATGTATAAGCTTTTGCCCGTATTGATCGAGACGATGGGCGACGCTTATCCTGAATTGATCGCTCAGAAAACCTTGATTGAGAAGGTTATCAAGGAGGAGGAAGAATCTTTCCTTCGTACCTTGGAAACCGGTATCCGTTTGCTGGATAAGAAAATGGAGGAGACGAAGGCTGCGGGCAAGACGGTCTTGAATGGCGTAGATGCCTTTACATTATATGATACCTACGGATTCCCGTTGGACTTGACGGAATTGATTCTTCGTGAGAACGGCATGGAAGCCGATATCGAGGAGTTCAATAAGGCTATGCAGAAGCAGAAAGAGCGTGCCCGTAACGCCGCCGCTATCGAGACAGGCGACTGGATCACGCTGAAAGAGGGTGAATGTAAGTTCGTGGGTTATGATTTGTTCGAATGCGAGGCAGAGATCTTGCGTTATCGCCAGATCAAACAAAAGAATAAAGTATTATACCAGATCGTTCTGGATCAAACCCCGTTCTATGCGGAAATGGGTGGACAGGTTGGTGATACGGGTTGGTTGATCGCCGATGACGAGAAGATCGACGTGATCGATACGAAACGTGAGAATAACTTGCCGGTTCATTTGGTAGCGAAACTCCCGAAAGATGTGACAGCTACTTTTACTGCGAAGATCAACGAGAAAAAGCGTATCCAGTGTGAGTGTAACCACTCTGCCACGCACCTTTTGCATGAGGCGTTGCGTGAGGTATTAGGTACGCACGTAGAGCAGAAAGGTTCGTATGTTTCGCCTGATTCTTTACGTTTCGACTTCTCTCATTTCCAGAAAGTGACGGACGAGGAAATCCGTAAGGTGGAAATATTGGTTGGAGAGAAGATCCGTGCGAACTTCCCGTTGGAAGAGCATCGCAATATGCCGATCGCCGAAGCAAAGGCGCTAGGGGCTATGGCTTTGTTCGGTGAGAAATATGGCGATGAGGTACGTGTCGTGAAATACGGAAGCTCCGTGGAGCTATGTGGTGGTACGCATATCCCGGCAACCGGTATGATCGGTTCTTTGCACGTGATAGGAGAGAGCTCTATCGCCGCAGGAGTCCGTCGTATAGAGGCGGTTACGGCCGAGGGTGCCGAGCAATTCGTATATGCCCAGCAAGATCTGATCCGTGAGTTGCGTGCGTTGATGAACCATATGCCGAATTTGGCGCAAGCGATGAAAAAGTCTATCGAGGAGAACGCCGAGATGAAGAAACAGATCGAGGATTATATCCGTGAGAAGTCTATGCGTTTGAAAGAGGAGATCGTGGCGAAAGCTTCGGAGAGCAATGGTATCAAGGTTATGCAGTTCGTTGGTAAGGCAAATGCGGACGCTATGAAGAACGTGGCTTTCCAGATCAAGGCGGAGACAACCGATAGCTTTGTCTTTGTTGCCGGTATCATAGACGATAACAAATGCACGCTCATGCTTATGTTAAGCGATGATTTGGTGAAAGAGGGCTTGCATGCCGGTAAGATCGTAAAAGAGGCCGCTAAGCATATCCAAGGCGGTGGTGGTGGACAACCCCATTTCGCTACGGCCGGCGGTAAGAACATGGAGGGCCTTTCCATTGCGGTTGGCGCTGTGAAAGAGGCTGTTGGAGTACAGTAAAATCAGTTCGGAAGAAATTGACTTTTCTTTCGGACGCAATGATAGATTCCTTCGGATCGAATAAGAATTCCATCCGAAGGAATTTTTTTATGTCGTTTTGATAATCGGAATACATGTTTTACCTTTGTGGTCTAAGGTTTTAAATAAAAAAGATATGTCAGAGCAAAAAGTGGTTATTTGCAAGGACCTGAAATCGGAACTGCAAGATTTTCTCTCCTCTCTAAAATACGATAAGTTGTTCATCCTTATGGATACGAATACCAAAGAGAAATGTTTTCCCTTGGTAGAGGATATACCGGCCTTTCAAAAGGCGCCGATTCTCGTGATGGAAGCGGGTGATATGAATAAGGGTTTTGTCTCATTAGCCCAGATATGGACAGCTTTGTCGAATGAGGGGGCTTCCCGTAACTCCTTGCTGGTGAATTTGGGCGGCGGTATGATTACGGATATGGGTGGTTTTGCCGGCGCTACTTTCAAGCGGGGCATCCGTACGATCAATATCCCTACGACCTTGATGGCGTCCGTCGATGCTGCGGTTGGCGGTAAGACGGGTATAAACTTCAATGGGTTGAAGAACGAGGTCGGTTCTTTTTATCCCCCCTTGTGTGTATTCATCGATTGCGATTTCTTGCGCACGTTGGATTGCGATAATATCCTTTCCGGTTATGCGGAGATGATCAAGCACGGGTTGATTAGTTCGATGGAGAATTATGCGTCTGTCATGCTTTTTGATATCGACACCATGAATTATTCGTATTTGAATAGTTTGGTAGGCCAGTCGGTCGCCGTGAAAGAGCGGATCGTAGAGGAAGATCCCAAGGAACAAGGTATTCGTAAGGCATTGAATTTCGGTCATACGATCGGCCACGCTTTCGAGAGCTTGTCTTTCCTGAAAATGCGTCCGATCTTGCATGGTCATGCGGTAGCGGCGGGTATCGTGAGCGAGCTTTACCTCTCGCATAAGCTGTGTGGCTTCCCGATGGAGAAATTGAGTCAAGTCGTTTATTATATAAAAGAGTATTATCCGGCGCTCTTCTTTGACTGCACGGACTACGATACCTTATATGAGTTAATGACACATGATAAAAAGAATGAGGGCGGTATCATCAACTTCACTTTACTGAAAAATGTAGGGGATGTCCGTATCAACCAATCGGTCACCAAAGAAAAAATCTTGGAGTCTCTTGATTTTTATCGTGAAAGTTTTGGCATTTAACGGAAAAAAACTACCTTTGCACCCGTAAAATAAAAGCGGGATGTAGCTCAGCCCGGTTAGAGTACGCGTCTGGGGGGCGTGTGGTCGCTGGTTCGAATCCAGTCATCCCGACTAAAGCTGAGAGAAAAGGAGTTAAGTCTATGGCTTAGCTCCTTTTTTTGTTCTCTATCACTTTCCTAAAACAATGAGGCAGTAGAAATTCCGACTCATCCGATATTCATGGGGGATAGCCTTAAATCATGACAATAGATTAAAATTGATATATTTCCGTTTGAATTTAGTGCGGTCATTCCAGCCTATTTTAGCCATTATATCTGTTAATGGTTGCTGCGAAATACAAAAAATTAATATCACTTCAATATCCTTCTGACTTAATGCCGACTTATCGGTGCATGCTCTGTGAGTTCAAAGTCTTTTGGGGCACGATTGTTTATCGGAGTAGGGAGGCCTAGCTGTTTGATAGGGTGCCATTAGCTGCTGAAGTGAATAACTAACGGCTTGTCGAATGAATAACTAGCGGCTATATATAGCCGCTAACTAACGGCTCGGGAAGTGAATAACTGATCACTTGGAAAGCCTTCTACGGCCTGCGAAATCAAGTATGCGTTAACCTAGAGGAGGATTTTTGGAAATTATATTATATATGTACACGTACATTAAAAGAATATGATATATATGAATAGGCTTTAGTAATACATACCAATAATATCAAGGACTAATTTATCTAATAAAACGGCTAGTATAAACGATCGTTTTAATTCGTCATTTGCAAAGGTACGCGTTTCTTTGATACCTGCAACCCTTCCGAGCTATTTTTTTTATCCCTTATTCGCTTTCTTATCAATAGGATAGCCTATCCTTTACGAAACAACCGATTCCGTAAACGAACCTCCCGTTTTCCCTCTTCAAAAACGCAAGATCTAAACGATGGTCTAGACTAGTCGTTTTGGTATGGCGAAGGATAATTAAAGAGTTGAGAGATATTTAATTAACACTATTATTAATATTTAAATTAGAGATTATGAACAAGAGAATTTCTACTATGTTTGCGTCGTTCTTGCTTATGGCAGGTGTGGCGTTTGCTGCGGATGGAACCACTTATTCTCAGAAAGAAGCTGAACCTACAGAAGGTCTGAAAGTCTATTTGGGAAATGAAGAGGGTACATCTTTCTTGAAATCAGCGAAAGTGACGGACGCTGCTTATAAGTTTGCGAATACCGCTACAGAAAGTGAAGCTGGTGTCTTCACGGTTACAGGCGTAAAGACCGAGAATGGTAAGTTGATGTTTAAACTGGTAGACGCTGCCGGAAAGGTGGTTTATGGTAAGGCAGGATCCACGGTTGTTGAGGCCGCTGGCAAGGATGATGTGGAGAAAGGTTATTGTTGGTTTACTTATGATAACAATAATACCGCTGATGACTATTCTGATGATAAAATTACATTAGGGGATAAACCTTTGGCTTATGATATGGCTACTGCCGCAAATGTAGCAAAAATGCTTATCGCTAAAAAAGGAACAACCTCTAGTGATTTGAACAGCAATCTTTCCGGTAAGGGTTTCTCTTTTAAATTCCCGAACGCCGCTTCCGAGGCTGACGTGAATCCGTTTGGAGAGCAGATGTTCGCTATCGACGCTTCTACTGTTAATTCTACATTGGAGTTAGGTGAGACTGAGGTTTCCGGCGAGTGTTTCGTTGTAGCTAACGCCGCTGGTTTGAAGTTGGCTAAGGAGGATGGTGTAACTGCGGATAATTTGAAAGCCGCTACTTTCATCGTATTGAACCCGAACGCTACATTCGGTATCACGAGCTTGGATGCTGCTGAAGGTGAGGGTTTCGGTTTCACTACCGTAAAGGGCGAGAAACTTTACGCTACCAATGTTAAGAAAGAAGGTAAGATCGCTTTCAAAAACGCTATCTATAGTGTTTCTGAAGATGACTTGGCAAACAAGGCTGGTCAATATACGATCAAGATGACAGGCGTGAAGGTAACGAAGGGCACGGATGAGAACTCTGGTTCAGAGTTAACTGTTTATGTAGGAGCTTATTCCTTGACCACTGGTGGTTTGAAGACTTATATCACTACGAAGTCTTCCCTAGATAAGCTTTCCTTGGCCCAGACTACAGGAAATACTTGGGCAAAGGCTTCTGATCTGTTGAAGACTGACGGTGCTGCTATCTATAATATCTACTTCACAGGAACTAAACCTGCCGATGGTGAAGAAGGTGAGTCTTTGTATGGTAAATATTTGGTTTCTACGTATGCGAAAACTGAAGAGGCTCGTGCTACCGCTTCTTTCTCTAACGAGGCTTTGGCTCCTGCTAAGGTTGACTTGAAGGCTCCTGTTGCACAATGGGTAATTGTAAGTATGCAGGGGTCCGGTGCTGTTACGTTTAAGAATCTTGAGACGAATAAAACGTTTGATGCTAATTTGTATAAGACAGACAAGGCTGGAATTTATCAAGCCGTAAAGACTTCGGTTGGTGAGATTCCTGCCGAGAATATCAAATTAGTTGCCGTAAGCGCTAATGATGGCTTCTTGGCTCTTTCTGACGCTCAATTGAAGCAAAAGGCTCAGTTGGTATTTAATGGCGAGTCCTCTGTTGCCGTAGAGAAAGTGTATATGAGCTATAATACCGATGATTCTAAATTTGAGCCGGTAAGTGATGCCGCTAAGAGCTACGCTTGGAGCTTGGAGAAGGCAGAGGCTGTTAAAAATAATGTTGAGTACATCTATTTGAAGGATGACGAGGTGGCTAAGAAGAAAGCGGATATGTTGACTATTCAAGCTTACTATTTGGTTAGCGATAAGAAGGGTTTGAAGCATGAGAACTCTGATTATAAGTTGCTTGAGCACGGCGATAAGAAAGCGGACAATCTTTCTCGCTTGGTATTCAAGAAGAACGTTGACGGCACTTATTCCGTAATCTGCTTGGATGACGCTCTTGACGCTGACGAGGCTTCCGATAATTATAATGAAGTTGTCAAGCCTGACGCTAAAATGTTGAAAGTGGATGTGAATGCTCCTAGCTTCGATGAAGTTCTAGTTGGTGCGGAAAAGGCGGATTATGCGAAAGTAGTGGTAGATTTCTTCCAGATGGGTGCTAGCTTGGATGCTGTTCCGAGACATGCGACATTGGATAGTGAGGAAGGTTCAATCTCCTTGAAGGAAAACAAGAATGGTATCCTTGAGGGTATCATTGGCGCAGAGGGTTTGACTTTCTGGTTGGATACGGCGGATAGCAAGGCAGAGCTTCCTTCTTTCTATATCTCTAAAGGTATCGCTGAAGGTGACTCCGTTGCTCCGGTAAGAAATTTCTTGTATTTCGCTCAAGACTCATTACGTTATTGGAATGAGGCTCAAGCTAAGTTTACTTATGACGAGAACTATGGTTTGGAAGGTACTTATGAAGCTGAAGCTAATCAGAATACAGATGTTAAAGCCATTTTCCGTCCGGCTACTTTAGCAGGTGTCGATACGATCAATACAACTGTAAACGGAAAGAATGTGGTTGTTGCGGCAGAAGCTAAGGAAGATGTTTGCCTTGGAGGTATAAATAACTTCAAATTTTATATCACGAAGTTGGATGGCGGTTACTCGGTGAGACCGGTAGATCAACCTACAAAATATTTGTATGCGTTGAACGGTAAGTTAGGCTTTACTTCTGATGCTTCTAAAGCGTTGCCGGTAACAGTAGGTGAGGGTAATCCTACATCTAATGAGTCTATCGATAACTCTGCGTCTTCTTCTATCGTAGTAACAGGCAACGCCGGTTCCGTAACGATCCAAGGCGCTCAAGGCGAGACTGCTTATGTTCGCAACTTGTTGGGTATGCCGTTGGCAGAGACGGTTATCACTTCTGATGACGCGACGATCGCTGTTCCCGCTGGTATCGTTCTCGTGACTGTTGGCGAGGAGACCGTAAAGGTTGTCGTTAAATAAGACATGTAAAGGAATAATGAAAAGATAAATCGAAAATCATTCCCGTGCGGATTATCCAAGTACCCCGAGAGGGCGAACAGGCGGGAATGGATTAATATTAATACTAAAGTAATAAATTAAAGTTCATCCGTAAGTACTTCCGTGAGGATGGAAACGGATAAAAGACAAGGGGAGACGGTATTACACTGTTTCCCCTTATTTGTTGATAAGGATGGGTTAGGGCTTTGTTAGTGAAATGGACGGTATTCGATCTTTTTGATCGATATAAGGGGGATATCGTGACATACCCTTTTTGAGAGAGGTATGAAGTAGGGGAGATCGGAGGGGTATAAATAGCCTTTTTCATGCAAAAGGACCACTTTTTACACACGATAGGTGGTAAAAGGCAGTGCGACTAGTCGTGTTTGGCAACGCCAATAGTGCCGTTGGGCATCGTAAACAGTCGTGAATAGGGTTGTTAGTACTCATGAATGGGCATCGTAACCCTGTTATATCCCTGTCGTAACTCAATGAGATAGCCCGGATAAGCTATAGGATATGAATTAGGATGAATTAAATTCGCTAGGATAAAAGGCTGTTTTTAACTAATGCGGTATAAGACAAATGATTGCTAATATTTTTTCTCGTATTTGGGGATAAGCTGTACGTTTGCCCGAAAAAAGTGATTCTCCGGCAGTTGAGTTTACAAATTGACAAAATGCCAAGGCCTCCGTTTATGAGTTTATAGGATGTAGGATAATATCCTATCTAAATAATCTTGCCGTTTATAGCCTGTTGGAAAATCGTTTCCACCCCATAGGTTATACTTCTCTAATGTCTTAAATCTATCGTCCATACTCGAAACTTTTCCCGTTAAGAATAGGATATACCCTTAAAAAAATAACGGCAACCGCCTTCCGCCGAAAGCCAAGTTGCCGTTCAAAGTTAGGAATAAGGTTTGGTTTGTTCCTTTGTAATGATTCTAACATTAATATGTAATGAGAGTTTTCTACATTTTATCGATACAAAAGTAAATGCCACTTGTTACGATTTGATTACGGGAGTGTTACATTTTTAGTAAAGGTCTCGCCAAATCGGTTGATAACCTTGATCTGTACGTCTTTGACTCCGGCAGAAGGGTGGCAACGGAATAAGTGCGATGTATGATATCCAGAAGGTTTTCCGTGCATGTCGATATAGTCTTGGTCTTCATCATCGAATTGCTCCATGTGACCTTTCTCTATGCCGTTTTCGCTCCATGTAACTTGGTAGGTCGGGTCCCAATCCCATACGTTCACCACTAGGTAATTCGCTTGCGATTTGAACTCATTCGGCCTATAAACCCTGAATTGATAATCCGAATCATGGCCGGTTGCCTTATAATACCAAGTAGCGGCATTCCCTTTCACCTCAACGACCAGATAACCGTTCGGGGCGCCGCACCGATTTACATGGCCGGCCCACCAAGCTCCGCAAGCGGCTCCGATATTATGCTCGTACAGATTCGGTGTGACTTGGTTGTTTTCGAAGAAATGCGTATGCCCGGCGAAGATATGGACATTATAAGGGCCGACGATCTCTTTCAGGCTCTCAGCGTCCTCGGCGTTTCCTCCCCCTTTATCCGTCTGGTTGAATACCGGGGCATGTACGTTGATAAATACAAGTGTCCCGGGTTTAACGTAACTCAGGTCGTTTTTCAGCCATTCCAGTTGTTCCTTTCCGAAGCGTTCGTCATATTTCTTGTCTTTATAATAATCGATATCTTTTAAGGTGATGATATGTACATCTCCGACATTGAACGAATAATTGTAAGGGCCGAAATGATCCTCGTAGATACGCTCCGCGTAGCTCTCCTCGGTTACCTTTTGATTGGATAAGGCCGGGTAACGTAAGTCGTGGTCGTGATTGCCGATCACGGAGAACGTCGGGATGCCTAAGACCGAGACCGCTTCCTTATAAGGAGTGAATAAATCCATGCGATCCCAAGTAATGTCTCCCAGCGCCATACCGTAGACCTCTTTTCCTTGGTAGCGCTCTATAGTCTGCTTCAAGTCGGGGATGGTCTCTTCACGGAAACGTTTCATCTGCCGTTCGTCGATGGTCTGAGGATCGGAGATTGCCAAGTAGACAAACCCGTCGATTGGCTGTTTCCTAGGGGTGAGCGTAAAATCATGTTCATTGATCTCCTTACTTTTATCAAGTTGCTGATAGAAAAGATCCGGTATACCTTTTGTTTGCTCGATCTCATAGTCACCCGGTACGGAGAGGTAGACAAAGCGGCTTTTGTCCAGATTCGAATCTAGGCTATATTCTCCCCGCTCATTTGTTTGCGTGAAATTATAACCATCCGTAACGACTACGCCTTGTAGCGGTTTGCCTGCCGTATCGGATACAGTGCCTCTTACGGTAGCGGCTTGCGCTATCCAAGTGGATAACGCAAGTAAAAGCGTGAATGATAAGAATTGTCTCTTCATCGTAATTTTTTTTATGATTTGAATATAGAATATGTTAGTTAGAATTTATAACGTACGCCGATTTGAATCTGCCAAGGGTTTCCGTTCATATTGGATACACCCGTGTTTTTGTTTACGTTATATACGTATTGCTTCTTCTCCGCGTCAAAACTCTTGATGGAGTAGATATTCTGCTTGCCTAGATTATGTCCGGCACCCCAGTCCTTGTTCAGCATATTCAGGAAATTGAAAAAGTCTATCGAGGCCTCGATGGAATGAGTCTTATAGATCTTGAAGTTCTTGTTCAAGCGCAAATCGAAAGTACCGTAGAAGCCATTTACGCCACCGTTACGCTCGGCAACCTTCCCATAGTTTTTACGGATATAATCTTTTACGCTCTTCTCCGCTTCCGGGTTGTCCAAGATTGCTTGGATACCCTCACGAAGATATTGAGGCGTATGACTATCGTTCGGGTCATAGATATAAGCCAAGTCGTTGGATGATACGAAATCACCGTTCATATTACCACTAACCGCTAAAGAGTAGCGGGTTCCACCGATCCCGGAGAAACGCAAGCCTACGCTGATTCCCCAGAAAGAAGGAGCCGTACCGTAGAATACGACCTTATGGCGGAATTGGTTGTCCGAGTAAGTCATGGTACTCAAATCACGAGGATCATCTTTTACCATCAAGGCTAGAGTCGCTGTATTCGCTACGTTTCCGTTGTAAGAGGTGTTATCCTTGGAATCGTTCCACGTATAGCTGAAAGAAAGCTCGCCATCCTTGAAATAACGCCAAGTTCCATCTACGACGAACGCATATTGGTTGATTTTTCCATCGCTGATTAATTCCAGCACACGGCCTACCTTATCACTTTTACGTCCTTGCATCCAGTCGGTAGCTCCGTTCTTGGTATTGATACTCTCGGCGGGGACGAACACGCCACGATTCCCCTCGGCGGCGATACGGAAGTAAGGCTCATCCACCATATTACGGTCTACGTACATATAATTATGGCGTGCCCAGTTGGCGTAAGCACTGATACCTACCCGCAAGCGATCGGAGAAGAAATGCGTGTAGCTGGCGTTCAACTTATATACTACCGGTACACGGGCATCCTTACTATTCATATTGATCGTGCTGATCTTTTGGATATTCGGGTTGTTGAATAAATCAACGCCCGGAGCGGTAGAAGGATCTTTGCGGTATGCCGGGAAATTCGGTGTCGGAACCAAATTGCCTTGTATATCCACGGACGCTACCTTCGTACCGTCGAACAGCATATTGTTGATCATGGAATAGTTGTTTAAATCCGAACCGAAGATACCGGCGCCAAGGCGGATAATATCTTGATGTTTATCATTCACGTCCCACGTGAATTGAACGCGAGGTTGCAACTGGAAGGTGGAGATTACGTTGTCCGTACGTAAGCCTAGTTCGTCATAAACGGTCTGGTTAAAGTTTGCGTGGTTGAAATAGCGGGTATAATCCGCACGGATACCGGCCATGACCTCGAATCCGGTGAAAAGTTTCGTTTGTAGTTGTCCGTAGATAGCGGAGTTCAAGGTATTCATCTTTACGGTAGGATCATCTACCAAGGCGATTTCCCGGGCATAGCGGTAAGGGGTCATGTTCTCGAAATTATCCAGTCCCGTGAAATAAAACCGTCCGTTCATCTCACTGCCGTAGAGTGATTTCATATTGGTGTACATGAAGTCCGCTCCGAATGTATAGTTGATGCGCTCCGTATTATAATACATATTGTCTACCAATTGAAGTACATTATCCTTAAAATGTTCGGGAGCGTAGCGTTGACCTCCAAGTTGGATGGAAGTGTACATGCTCTTGTCACCAGAAATAGATTCCACGTTCTCTACTATTGCTCTCGGAATATTAGAACTTGGCAATTGCTTGTTCGGGGTCGTGGCCTCGTAAACCAAGAAATGTTGAAGCTTCAACTCATTGGTCAGTTTCGGGCTTAATACCGAGCGTAAGGTAGCGAGTAAGCTGTTGTTATGCGATTTGCGATCGATCCAAACCTCGTAAAGATTGATGCTGGAGTTATCGCTCTCGCTCTGTTTATTATCCTCGTTGATGAAATTATTGCGAATGGTTAACAAGTTGGTTGCGTTCAACTGCCAGTCGATACGGGCGAAGACCGCGTTCGTCTGCTTCTTCTTACCGAACTCCCCGAATTGAGGCTCATTCGAGACTCCGTATTTAGTACGGGCGATATCCAGATAACGGTCTAGCGTAGATTGAGTGACATTATAGCGAGACTCGTCCGCCGCCGTCTTGATATCCGCTATATAAATCGGACGGGAATCCTGTTGGTGATCCCATACGACATAGAAGTGCGCACGGTCTTTCACGATCGGGCCTCCCAAAGAGAAACCATATTGATAGGTAGAGAAGTCGGAAGTCGATTTATTTCCCCGTATATCATAGGAGCTGGATAACCAATCGGCACGACCGAACCCGAATACGCTTCCGGTGAAAGTATTGGTTCCTGATTTCGTGACAGCGCTCACGGTGCCGCCCCCGGAACGTCCGTTGGTCACGTCATATTGATTGGTTACCACCTCAAACTCGCGGACGGCTTCCATGGATATCGTATAAGCGCCGGAAGTCGTTCCGCTCGCTACGGTTCCTTTAGCCGTCATACCGTCGATGGTGTAATTCGTTGAGGATGATAATTGCCCGGCGATATTTCCTCCGCTACTCAATGGTGAGAGATCCATCAGGGATGTGAAGTTACGGCCGTTTACCGGAAGCTTCGTGATATTTTGAGCGGAGATAGATGTTGCCGCACCGATCTTCGGAACCATGTTCTTCAAGGAATTAGCGACTACCTCGACGGCTTGGATCTCCACCGATTCCTCCGCTAGCTTGAAATCCACTCGAAGCATATCCCCTTGGTTCAATGCGTATCCTGTCTTTTTCTGTTCCCCATAACCGATATAAGAAGCTGTAACGGTATAAGGAGAACCTAGCGGAAGCTGCTTGATGGTGTATTCTCCTTTATCGTTCGTGATAGAGCCCGTGAAGAATCCGGTAGATTCATTCTTGACTTGGATCGTGGCTCCGATCACTGATTCCCCTTTATTATCCACGACCGTACCGGTGATAATGGCTTGCGTTCCTTGCGCAAATAGGAGAGCCGGTAAGCAATTAAAAAATAACAAACAGGCAAGTAACCTGCAAGTAATGCGTTTGTTAAACATCCTCATAATAATCTTTTTAAAATTAAACCTAAATATCTTTTACGGCGCAAAAGTAAGTGTCCGGTTTTGCAAAGAGATTACATCCGTGTGTAGGTTTAAATAAAGAAAAAAGCCTAATGAAGGATATCCATTAGGCTCAACGAGAAAATTATAAATGTGTCTATAAAGAAGAAGGTTAGTCCTCATCCAAAGTTTTGATAATGCTAGATGCTATCTTGGATGAACTCTTGCGGCTGCTCTTTCTGAGTTTATCCGGATTCTCAAGATTCATACAGGTAAAGAAGTTATTCCCCCGATATACCTCGTTTTTATCTTTATCGAATAGGGTATAGCTGACGATATGGAAAAGTGTGCGCAACGGTTGGTCTTGCCATTTAAGATAATGCTGGTTTAATACCAGCAGATAATCAGCGTCGGCATTATCCAATACTTTTTGTAACTCTTCGGTCGGCACGGCTGAAAGATCGGAATAGCAATCCTCGTCCTCCCCGTTAACCTTGATCTCATTCAGTACCTGTCCGGTCACTTGTGTAGCGTTTGCCGGAATAAACTTGCAATCTCCGTTCTTTACGGATGCGGCGATATTCTCGGCGATGATCGTATTATACGTTTGGTCGATACTATCCGCTTTCATACCGGTCTCTTCGGCGATCATCCCATTGTAGAAATAGTTTGATTTCACGTTATCGTGCAAACCTACGATGAGGATTTGCTTCGCATGATAATTGTCACCTTCCTTCTTACTTTCTTTAGCGTTCGCTGCTATAGAAGCTACGGCTAAAAAGAACATAACCGTAAAGATTCTGATTTTAAATAACCTTTCCATGATTCTTCTATTAAATTCTGTGTCTATTAATTTCGGAGGCAAAGATATTAGCGGGGTGTTGCAGGGATATTACGGTTGTATAAAGTAATAGTTACCGATAATCCCCCAGTGTCGGCTTGGATATGTGTGGATGAGTTCAATCAAAAGGCGGTTACCAAGAAACTTTAAGGAGATATAGAAACAAGGGTTGTTTTTAAGGTTCAAAGAACGCTAAAAACAACCCCTGTTATTTTTACTTATTATTCTCGATCCACTTGCGAGCGTTCACGAACGCCTCGATCCATGGAGTGACCTCGTCGTTCTCCTTACGGTCGGCGGGGTAATAACCGCACTGCCAAGGGAAGATCGCACGTTCGGGGTGAGGCATCATGGCTAAATGGCGGCCGTCCTTTGAGCAAACACCGGCAACGGACCAAGGAGAACCGTTCGGGTTGGCGGGATAGCCATCGTAGTTGTATTTAGCGATGATGTTGTACTCCTTCTCCTCGTAGGGGAACTCGAACTTACCTTCACCATGAGCTACCCATACACCCAACTTCGTGCCGCTCAAGGAGCCGAACATTACGGAGTTGTTTTTCGGGATCTCCAAGCTAACGAAGTTAGACTCGAACTTATGGGAATCATTGTGAACCATCTTATGCTTTTTCTCGTGCTCCGGATAAACCAAGCCTAACTCGGCCATCAACTGGCAACCGTTACAGATACCCATGCTCAACGTATCTTTACGTGCGTAATAGTTGTCGATCGCTTTCTTGGCTTTCTCGTTATACAAGAAACCGCCGGCCCAGCCCTTGGCGGAACCTAATACGTCGGAGTTGGAGAAACCACCGCAGAATACGATGAAGTTTACATCCTCCAAAGTCTCGCGTCCGCTAGCCAAGTCGGTCATATGAACATCTTTCACGTCGAAACCAGCCAGATACAAGGCGTAAGCGGTCTCACGCTCGCATTGCGTACCCTTCTCACGGATTACTGCGGCCTTGATGCCGTTCGGAGTGCGGCGTTCGGCTGAGAGTCCGTAAGAAGAAAGCTTTCCGGTAAAGTCCTTGTGGAACTTGTACTGTACGGGCTGCATCTTATAGTTCTCGAAACGGTTTCCGGCACAAACGCTTCCGCTCTGCTTTACATCCAGTTTATAAGAAGATTCGTACCATACGTCACGCATATAGTCGATGCCGAAGTGATATTGGATACCGTCTTTCGATACCAATACATGACGCTCGTCGGTCGGTTTGGCGATGATGGCGAAACCTACGCCAGCTTCTTCCATCAACTTTTCGAATGCCTTCTTGTCCTTTACCTGAACCAAGATACCCGGGTTCTCGGCGAACAGGATCTTCACGATATCACTCTCGGAGATCTTATCCAAGTTGACATCCAAACCACCTTCTACGTTGGCGAAGCACATCTCTAACAGGGCGGTGATCATACCACCCGCGGAGATATCGTGTCCGGCAAGGATGAGTCTCTTCTCGATCGCGTCTTGTACGGCGTTGAAAGCGTCACGGAAGTATTCCGGATCTTTCACGGTCGGAACCTCGTTACCCAGCTTGTTCAAAGCTTGAGCAAAAGCGGAACCACCCAACTTCAAGGTATCGAAAGAGAAGTCTATATAATAAATGTATGTATTCTTGTCTTGAGCTACTACCGGGGAGACGATTTTCTTGATATCGCTCACCTCCGCGCCAGCGGAGATAATCACCGTACCCGGGGCGATCACCTTATCGTCGCCATATTTCTGCGTCATGGATAAGGAGTCCTTACCCGTCGGGATATTAATACCTAAGCTACAAGCGAAGTCGGAAGCGGCTTGTACGGCTGTGTACAGACGGGCGTCCTCACCTTCGTTGCGGCATGGCCACATCCAGTTGGCGCTCAAGGATACGCTCTCCAACTTATCGGTCAGCGGAGCGAATACGATATTGGTCAATGACTCGGCGATCGCCATAACAGAACCGGCGGCCGGATCGACCATGGCTACCTGAGGAGCGTGACCGATAGAGGTAGCGATACCTGCTTTTCCGCGGTAATCCAACGCTACGGCACCTAAGTCGCTCAACGGTAATTGCAATTCACCTTGACATTGCTGGCGGGCGATCTTACCGGTCACGGAACGGTCTACTTTGTTTGTTAACCAATCCTTGCAGGCTACGGCCTCCAATTGAAGTACGTTCTCCAAATAATGGTGAAGTTCGGATTCTTTGTAAACAACCGGTTGATAAGATTCAGTGACCGTATGGTCTGTCATAACCGTTCTAGGCGGTTTACCGAACATATATTCCAGCTTGATATCGATAGGTTTTACGCCGTCCGCTTGTTCGAAGACAAACTTCATGTCGTTAGTAGTCTCGCCTACCACATACATCGGGGCACGTTCACGATCCGCGATACGTTTTACGCGGGCTACATCTTCTTCTTTCATCAATAAGCCCATGCGCTCTTGGCTCTCGTTCCCTACGATCTCCTTCGCTGAAAGAGTCGGGTCGCCAATCGGCAATTTGTTCATATCGATGTGTCCGCCGGTAGCCTCAACCAACTCAGACAAACAGTTGAGGTGTCCACCCGCGCCATGGTCATGGATAGAGACGATCGGGTTCTCGTCAGACTCGGCGATCGCACGGATCACGTTAGCCGCACGTTTCTGCATTTCCGGGTTGGCACGCTGTACGGCGTTCAACTCGATACCGCTTGTATATTGCCCCGTGTTTACGGAAGAGACGGCTCCACCACCCATACCGATACGGTAGTTATCGCCACCGATCACAACCACTTTCTCACCCGGTTCCGGATCGCCCTTCAAGGCATCGCGCATATTTGCGAAACCTACACCGCCGGCAAGCATGATTACTTTGTCGTAAGCGTATTTCTTATCGTTCTCCGTGTGCTCGAAAGTCAATAAAGAACCACAGATAAGTGGCTGGCCAAATTTATTACCGAAATCGGAAGCACCATTGGAAGCCTTGATCAAGATCTGCTCCGGAGTCTGGTATAACCAAGGACGAGGGTCTAGGACTTTCTCCCATTCGCGAGCGCCTTCCGTACGAGGGTAAGAGGTCATATAGACCGCTGTTCCCGCTATCGGCAAGGATGCCTTACCACCGCCCAGACGGTCACGGATCTCGCCACCTGTTCCGGTAGCGGCACCGTTGAACGGCTCAACGGTTGTCGGGAAGTTATGCGTCTCGGCTTTCAAGGAGATGACCGTCTTGATATCTTTTACGGCGAAGAAATCAGGTTTGTCACCGGATAGGGGAGCGAATTGCTCTACCGTCGGTCCTTCATTGAACGCTACGTTATCTTTATAAGCGGAAACCAATTTATTAGGGTTCTCGGCGGATGTCTTCTTGATCAAGTTGAACAAGGAACTTTCTTTTTCCTCGCCGTCGATGATGAATACGCCTCCGAATATTTTATGGCGGCAGTGTTCCGAGTTTACTTGAGAGAAACCGAACACCTCGCTATCTGTCAACTTACGTCCCAACTTCTGGCTTACCTCGTTCAAATAAGCGATTTCCTCTTGGCTTAGCGCCAAGCCCTCTTGTTGGTTGTACACTTCCAAATCCTCAATATAGACAATAGGATCCGGTTTTTTACTGATCGTGAAGATCTCCTGATTCAAACCTTTGTAGATACGTTGCAACATCGGATCGTGATCCGCTTCGCCAGAAGAAACAGGGAAATATTCCTCAATACGGGAAATACCGGTCAGCCCCATGTTCTGGGTAATTTCAACGGCGTTCGTACTCCACGGGGTAATCATTTCCCGGCGTGGCCCTACGTACCAGCCTTCCAATGTTTCTGATTGAACAGGAGTTGCCTCGCTAAACAACCAAACCAGTTTTTGAGTGTCTTCAGGAGAGAAAGCGTGCACGGCCTCTACAGCCAGCACCGTCTTTGTTGAAGATTGAAAGAATAGAATCATATCGTTGATTTATTAATATTTATCACGAAATAACGAATAAGCCTCTTTTAGAGAGTGCAAAGATAATGATTTCCCGTGAATTATTATGTCAATACGTTTTAAAAGAAAAGAGGGCGGAACCTCCCGGTCTCGCCCTCTCATGTCCCCTGCATATTAAAAAATAAGAGTGTGTCTATATTCTACCAGCCTGCGTTCTGTTGTGCGGCTAGCGTGGGGTTTCTTAATATATCATTCAATGGAATCGGCCAAATAAAGCGTTTATCCGTGTACGGGATGAACTGTTTGCTGTTGCCGAACCATTCAGCTTTCACTTCTCCACCAACGACAAAAGCACCTTGGCCTTTGGCATTGTTGTATTCGATCTTTGCGGGAATACCACCGGACGGCAGCAAGTCATCAGCCGCTAAACGATGAATGTCTTCCCAACGGCGACCTTCACCTTGGAACTCAATGCGACGTTCCCAAAGGATAGCTTCTACCAGCGCTTTCGTGTTGGCGAAATCGCCAGCCTTATACGTTTGTGTAGCGGGGTCGGCCAAAGAACGGTCTCTTACTTGATTCAATTTCTCCAATGCGAGAGTCTTGTCTCCCGCACGTGCGGCAGCCTCGGCCTCGTTTAGCAATACCTCGGCATAGCGCAGGATCGGGGCATACTCTTCACGTGTTTGGGGATTCTGGTATTTATCACAGAAGTAATAATCGTCAGACGCACGATAAAGGACGAGGTTACGACGCTTGTCATCCCCTTTCCAGAATTTGGAGTTGTAAAGGGTAGGGGATGTCGGGCACATCGCACGGCCACCTTCACGGGCAGACATCATAGCGGACATAGCTCCATTTACAGATGCGTTATCTTGAGAGTCATTCGGAATGGAGAATATAGATTCCTGATTGTCTTTGTAAGAAACGAAAGGAGTGGCAGGATTGGTTTCCAGAATGAAACGTCCGCCTTCCAGTTTCTTAGCTTCAGTAACTACATTGTTCCAATCACGCATATGCAAATATACGCGCGTTTTCAATGCGATGGCGGCACCTTTGCTCGCACGTCCGATCTTATCAGCATCGATAATGTCCGGAAGCATGCTTTCCGCATTATTCAGGTCGCTTAATATCTGATCGTAAGTCTCCTTAACGGTAGAACGGCCTATACTTTGTTGCTCAGCGAGTTGGCTGGGGTCATTTACGGCTTTCGTGTAAATAGGCATACCGTAGTTATTGTTACCTTCTACGTTATAGGGCAGGGCATAATGGATCATCAAGTTGTGATAGGTTAACGCACGTAAGAACAGGCATTCTCCTTTGTACTGATTCCCTTTCTCTTCGGTTATGACACCCGCAGCTACCGCGCCTTCTATACCTGCGTATACCGTATTATAACGGTTAATAGCCTCGAAAGAGGTTTCCCACATCGCCACGTTATTAGCGGTAGTCAAGTTATAGGTTGCGGAATAGGTATAATCATAGAATTGGGCGGTTAGATTCATATCTTCACCGCGCATTTCGCCTTGCAATATACTGGCCGCTCCAAAAGGATAGCCGCGTGCCCAGCCATAATCATCCGGATTTATATACATACCACATTGTGCGGCATCATAAGCTCCGACTACGGCTAACTCGCAACGTTCTTCTGTCCCGTATGCCGTAAGCTCAGAGAATTTGTCAACAGGTTCAAGGTCTACGACGTCGCTTTCGCAGGCGGTGAACACGGGTAGCGAGAACAGGGCTGTCCCTAGCGCTACTACTGAAATGTTTTTATATAATTTCTTGTATAACATAATTGTAACTTTTCTTAGTTTGTGAAATTAGAATGTAATGTTCGCTCCAAAAGTGAATGAACGTTGCTGTGGCATACCGTTCCAATCTACACCTAAACGAGAGTTTGTCTCAGGATCCAATCCGGAATAACCTGTGATAGTGAGCAAATTCTGTCCTTGAACATAGAAACGAATCTTTGTCATGTTCAGTTTGGATACGACCGCTTTCGGTAGTGTATAGCCTAAAGCTAACGTAGATAGTTTTAGGTAATTGCCACTCTCAACGAAGTGTGAATCCGTATATCCATCATTGAATAAGGAAGAGGCATCTCCATAACCGATTTTTGGAGTCATACCGTCACCCGGTTGCTCTGGAGAAATCCAGCGGCCTAAGATTTCTGTTCCGTTGTTGGAGAAATCCATATTGAACAATGCGCTTTGACGAGAAGCGTTCATGATCTTATTACCTCCGGAGAAGCGGAAGAATACATTTAAATCGAAATTCTTGTAAGAAACGGTGTTATTCCAACCTCCGTACCAAGTAGGCATAGATGAACCTAATACCTTACGGTCGCTAGCGTCCAAAGAAGAAGCCTTGGAGACATCCGAAGGATTGGAAGGATCATATTCCGCATAGTCGTAAGAGCCGAATGTGTCGAATTGCACTAATGAACCGTCCGCCTTACTCCAGATCGGATTACCATTAGCGGCGTTTACGCCATAATAATCATATCCATATAAAGATCTATATGACTCTCCTTCACGAATGATTGTGTAATTGTCTACGATGTCTGTTCCGCCGTATAAGCTCTTCACCGTGTTCTTAGCCGTGGAGAAGTTGAAATTAGTTTGCCAGTTCCAATCTTTGGTAGCGATGATTGTAGCGTTAACCGTCAACTCCATACCGGAGTTCTTGATCTTACCGATATTATCAAAATATGAGTTGTAAGGAATACCGGCGGTAGGTGCTGTAGGAACTTCCAACACCAAATCTTTGGAGTTCTTTTGCCAATAAGCTAGCTCGAATGTCAAGCGGTTATTAAAGAAAGAGCCATCCAATCCGATATCGAAAGTCTCGGTTGTTTCCCATTTAAGCTGGCTGTTACCCATACGGTTCCAAGCGATAGCTGTATTCGATCCTGCTTTCTTCGCCCCGTAAGTTCCCAGATAAGGGAAATAATTCCCTAGGTCAGAGTTTCCGATTGTAGCGTAGCTGGCACGGACACGTAAGTCGTTAAACCAATCATTAATAGTTGATTCGCTCCAGAATTTCTCGCGAGAGATACGCCAAGCGGCTGATCCTCCCCAGAATGTACCCCAGCGGGTGTCTTTCGGAAGGCTGGATAAGCCGTCTGTGCGGACGGAGGCTCCGATATAATATTTACTATCATAGTTGTAATTCGCACGGAACATATAGGAGGCTAATCCCATAAACGTTTTACCTCCATATACGAATCTCTCACCGAATGTGTTAGAAATGATATGGTCGGTGAAGAAAGCATCGGATATTTGTTGCACGGTTGCGTCCGTGTATTCATATTCCGTATGGGTATACTCCTGTACCGCTGTCGCCGACACATTATGTACATCGTTGAATGTGCGGTTAAAGTTGATTACGTTTTGCCAGTTCCAGTTCGTGTATGTGGTATTGATCTCTTCTAATAATCCGCCATAGCCGTATCCGTCTCCTGATTCCGGGTTCCATACCATGAAGTCTTTAACATTCGAGATATCCAGACCTGCCTGTGTTTTTAGTGTCAATCCGTCCATGAATGTGATCTCAGCCCATCCACCACCTAATGTGCGGGTATTAGTCGTACGGTTTACGTTATTGTCTAATGCCCAGACGATATTCTGGATGCCATTATCAATATAGGAAAGGTTGCTTCCACGGCCTAATGTCTTACGGTTTTCAGCGTCGATATTGTAACCTGTAGGATCATCCGGGTTATATACAGATACGTTCGGTAGCATACGAGTACCGGCGAAACCTACGCCACCCAACGAGTTCTCGTTATTCATGACACCATTAACCCGGGTACGGGTCATCTGGCCGTTTAATCCAATGCGTAACCATTTTGTCGCTTGTTGTGTCAAGTCGGCCTTTAAGCTCAAACGGTTTAAATCATTGGCGCGAATGATACCATCTTGTTCCGTGAAACCTAATGATACATAATATTGGCTTTTATCCGTACCACCGCTAGCGGATAAGCTATGATTGTGCTGGAAACCTGTACGGAAAATATAATCATTCCAGTTCGTGTCCGGTCCGTTCGGATCGTAAACAGCCTGTCCTTTCATTCCCCAGTTCTCGTATTTCTCGTTAGCGATAGTCACGAAATCTTTCGCTCCCAGAAGATCATGCAATTTAGCTGCGCTGGCTGCGCTTACATAGCCATCGTAGGTTACTTGAGTACGTCCCTTGGAGCCTTTTTTGGTTGTGATCAATACAACTCCATTTGCCGCACGGGAGCCATAGATAGCAGTTGCCGCACCGTCTTTCAATATTTCAATAGATTCGATGTCATTCGGATTTATATCAGACATCGCGTTGTAAGAAGCGTAAGCCATACCTAGACCGGTTCCGCCATTACCATTGTCTCCCGTGGCGATCGGCATACCGTCTACGATAAATAATGGCTGTGAGCTAGAACTGATCGTACTCATACCACGGATCTTGAATTGAGGCCCGCTTCCCAATACGCCACTAGGAGTCGTAACCTGTACACCAGCGGCACGTCCGGCTAATTGAGAGTCGAAAGACGCTGTTGCCAAGTTGCTTAAGTCTTCACCTCCTACTTTAGATATGGCACTCGTCACATCCTTTTTTCTTTGAGTTCCGTAACCGACAACCACGACTTCATCCAAGTTCTGAGAGTCAGATTCCATTGTGATTCTAATAACCGGTTTTACTGCCACTTCCACAGATTTCATACCGATGTAGGAAACGATTAGCTTTTTCGCATTAGAAGGAACATCCAAGGTGAACGCTCCGTTGTAATCCGTTACAGTACCGGTAGTAGTACCTGCTACTACAATAGAGGCTCCGATGATAGGGCCATCGTCTTCCGCAGAGATAACCGTACCGGTCACCTTCGTGGTCTGAGCCGTTGCGAACGCTATACTTGCAAACAAGCATAGTAATAGATAAGTCAACCTTTTCATAGACACATACTTTTTGTTTAATTTGTTAATAAATAGATCGTTGTAATCAATTGTTGTCACTTAGTAGATTGACGTAGTTTCCGAAGAACTTCATGAGGGTAAGGTACTTTGGTGTTACTTCCTAGCATTGATGCGGGATTGAGTTAAAAACAATTTGCATATTAATACCATATATTAATACTAGAATGTATTAAATTAACATATAACTTAAAATAATCCGTATTGACAAAGTTTCGTGTAAGTTTATTTTTATTGTCAATATGTTTGTTTATTACAAATATATCTTTATATTTGCCGTACAGTCATTAAAATAAAATGCTTGCTGTAAATAGTACAATTAGACATAACAGATGTTTACATAGGTTGTATGCTCTATAATTTATTAAGATATTTATAATAATTAATAAATATTGAGCGG
>OHJP01000086.1_pt1 | contig 55796 bp, 38 predicted proteins | sample 1568591 | NCBI WGS metagenome assembly OHJP01 (sample SAMEA3879567, study PRJEB24766) | human gut metagenome | biome: human-associated habitat; feature: feces | place: USA | collected 1985/1987
TATACGAGGAGTTCCCCGCTGATTAAACGACAATTCAAAGCCCTGCCAAGCGTACCCTATTTACGCCTAACACACAGCACTTTAAGTTTTCAAATATGGCATTTCTGAAAATTACCATACCTAGTGAATATTTAGCTACTCGGGAAGTAGCGTAAAAGGAGGGGAAAATTACCCAGTTGTAGAGACGGAGCACGCTCCGTCTCCCATCGTCTGACGGTAATTTAAATACCATTTTGAGGAGATGAGACGGGGCACGCCCCGTCTCTACAGGGATACACACAGGTTATGAGGCATGGTGGAATGATACCGGGAACAAGGGGTCGTTTCACCCGCATCACCATGTCTATACGTTTAGGATAAAATGGGAAAATCAAAGAATAGAGAGGATCAAACGCCTAGAATGAGAAAACAAGCGGATCTATTCGCTTGTTTTTAGTTATTTTTTACTACATTCGCGGCATGAAAGAATACGCTACTTCCCGAGTAGCCAATCTCTTACCCCACCTCGGATACCGGTTTATACACGCTCTCGAAGCAAGCCCGGTTCACCGCCGACAGACGTTCCAAGGAAAAGCTCTTCAAGTAAATTTGCGTGGTCTTGATAGACGTATGCCCCAACAGCTCGCTGATCATCTCGATCGGTACGTCCTGTTCCTTCAAGGTCGTGGCGAAAGAGTGACGGATCGTGTACGAGGTGACCGGCTCACCCACACCACAAATCTCCGCCAGCGACCTCAAGGCACGGTTAAAGCGCAGCAAGGCGCCGTTGTATTCCGCATAGGCCGCCTCACCCATTTTCTTCCCGCTCAGAAACGGGAACAGGTAAGGCGAGTCCTTGTCCGTGCAAGCCGCCAACTCATCCAACAAGAGCCGTACATCGGCCGGGATTTCCACCCGGATGAAAGACCCGCTCTTCTGACGGTGGTACGACAAGACCCCGTCCTTGACATTCTCTTTCCGCAAATGGGCGAAATCCACAAACGCCATCCCGCTGAACGAGAACATCAGGCAAAAACACAGCTGGGTTCTCCGCATCTCCGGCTCAACCCTAGGACTCCCCATCAACGAGCGCAAGCTATCCGAAGGTAACGCCTTCTTCCGCTTGCTCTCCACGCCCGTAAACACCCCCTTGAACAGATTCGGGATATACGGAACCTCGCCTGCCTCCACCGCCAAGTTATAAATATGCCGGATTCGCCGCATATAGGTGGACACCGTATTGCGCATACAGCCCCGCTTCAACAGCCACGCCTGATAAAGCAAGAGCCTCTCTTTGTCTATATAGGCATAAGGGATTTCCTCCATCCCGCAAAAACACTTGAACGAGCGTAAAGCGTCCAGATAACTCTTCGCCGTGGAATAACGCCCCACCTCACGAAGGTGGGCTATATAAGCCAACATACCCGCCACCACGTCTTCTTTTTTCATATAAATCCTCCTTAAATCCTTGTTTATTCTGTTATCTTTTATTTAATCATGTTAACACCATTAACCTTGGGACGAACTGTTCGTCCCGCGCTTTATTTTATTAATCCGACCTTCACCGCCGTTAATCTAAGAAAAAGAATACATGAAAAATGAATTTAAAATGTCCCTTTTCGCAGCCCCGATCTCACCGGTCAAAGATAGCCTAACGGGACGAGTATCACGACCGGCTACCGTATATCCCAGTCGAGAAGTCACCTTGCAGGAGGTGGTCCGACTCATCACCGGCGATCCGGCCCTCGAACGCCTCACCCGGCAGCTCCGCCTCCCGCTTGAGACGGGTGACAAGGAACGATTCAGCGAGCTGAAACGGCAAGCGCTACCGTATGTCACGCCTTGCGGGACTTTCTCCTACCGGAAAAGCGACCGGCTCCTAGCCCCGAGCGGATTGGTAGTAGTGGATGTAGACGGATTGGACTCTACCGCGGAGGCGGAGGCCCTCCGAAGACAGCTGTTCGACGATGCCTACCTATGCCCCGCTCTCTGCTTCATCAGCCCGAGCGAACGAGGCGTAAAGGCTTTCGTCCCCTATCCGGAACATCCCGGAAACGAGACACCCGCCTATATCTCCGAGCATATCCTAGGCGTGATGAACTACGTGGAATATGTGTATGGCGACGGAGAGACGCGAGGCTCCCAGAAAGTAGACCCGAGCGGCAAAGACATCGTCCGCTCCTGTTTCCTATGTCATGATCCCAACGCACTTTTTAGGATTTGAAATCTAACTCATAAATCAGAAATTACATGTCAGACAGTTTATCCCGCTTAGTAGAAGCGGTTCGTTCGGCGGGTGTAGATATCGCCCCCGGATATTGTGAATACGTGCGCTTGGCGTTTGCCATCGCCAACGATTGCGGCGAGGCCGGACGAGAAGGGTTCATCGCCTTGTGTTCCCTATCGGCGAATTTTAACCGGGAGAACGCCGAACGACTTTTCTCCAACGCCTTGAAAAAGGGAGACCGCAGGGTACACCTCGGTACGGCCTTCCACTTGGCCGAACTGGCAGGTGTTCGCTTGGAGGCTCCAGGCCACTCCCGCGATACATACGCAAGTAATGCAAGTAATGCAAATAATGCAGCACCTGTTTCCCACACACGTGCGTGCGATAATAATGTAGAGATCGAGATCGAGGAGCAGGTCGATCCGTTCACCCACCTGCCCTTCTTCCCCGAGGGGCATGAGTGGCCCCGGATGTTGCGGCAGATCATGGCGTTCGGACAGAGCCGGGAGCAACGGGACGTACTCCTTCTGGGCGGGCTCACCACCTTGGGCGCCTCGCTCGCCCAGACGCTGCGGTTCCTATATGGAGGCAAATGGTTCTTCTCCAGTTTGCAAACCTTCGTCGTCGCTCCCCCCGCCTCCGGAAAAGGCGTGCTCGCATGGACGCGAATGCTCGTGCAACCGATCCACGACGAGATCCGGGCGACCGTGGCGGAGGAGATGAAAAGGTATAAGAAAGAGATGACCTCCTTCAATTCCTTGGGACGGGAAAAGGCGAAAGCCGAGGAGCCGGAAATGCCTCTCAACCGTATGTTTATATTCTCCGGCAACAACACCGGTACCGGTATCTTGCAGAATATCATCGACTCGGGCGGCATGGGGATCATCTGCGAGACCGAGGCGGACATGGTCAGCAACTCCATCGCCTCGGATTATGGCCATTGGAGCGAGGTGATCCGCTGCTCGTTCGATCACGACCCGCTCAGTTACAACCGGCGGACAGACCGGGAGTATCGGGAGCTGCGGCACTCCCACCTGTCGGTATTGATAAGCGGGACGCCCGGGCAGGTGAAACCGCTGATCCCTTCCAGCGAGAACGGATTGTTCTCCCGGCAAATGTTCTATTATATGCCCCGTGTACTTCACTGGATCAACCAGTTCAGCCTACAGCGGACCGACACGTCGCTGGAGTTCCAGAAATTGGGCAAGGACTGGATCGCTCACTTGAGAGAGATCCAGAAACTGGGGGTGATCTCGCTTCGCTTGACCGACGCGCAAATCGTCTCCTTCAACGAGGTGTTCCAAACCTTGTTCGAGCGCTCCCGGAAGGGCACCGGCAACGAGATGAACAGCTCCGTCGTACGGATGGCCATCAATATCGGACGTATCCTGTCGATCGTCGCCCTATTGCGAATAACAGGGGAATGCGAGGAGGCGGGAGACTTCGCCGCCAGCCTGCGCAAGTCGCCCCGGCTCACACCAGACCCGCAGACCTGCTCCGACAACATCAAGGACGGGATCATCACCCGCTGGGATCTCTCCATCCAAGAGGATGATTTCCAAGCGGTCCTTTCCTTGGTCGAGCCTATGTACCTACACGCCGTACACATACTCTCGTTCCTTCCCGCCAATGAGGTGAAGAACCGGGGCATGGCCGACCAAGAACGTCTCTTCATCGCCTTGGATACGGATTTCACCTATCAATCCCTCTTGGAAGAGGCCGAGAAGCTGAAGATACCCAAAAACACCGCATGCAGTTGCTTGCAACGTTGGCAGAAACAGGGAATCGTCCGAAAGGGAGAAAAACGAGGGGATTATAAGAAAACATAATCCCTCTTCCTCCTCTTCCTTTAAGTATGTACGCACGTGTGTGGGAAAACAGGTACTGCATTACTTGCATTATTTGCATTACTCGCATAAGTCGCACGCCCCACACGTACACCGGCATCGCCTCACGCCTACGCCCGTACAGGGCCACGCCGATATACGTGTGGGCTAACGTCAATATACGCATGAAGCGATGCCGATATACGCATGCGAAAGCGAACGTGGAAGATCCTCGTTCAAGGACGGCCCAAATAGCGAAAGATCAGTTCCACTTGCAGGGAGGTGAAAATCCGCTGCCGGTTTTGGTAACCCGTCTCATCCAGCTCATGGCTGAGCTTCTGATGATGCCGGACCCATCCCGCCAAGCGGTTGAGGGCGGAACACGGACTGATATCGGGAGCATAGGCCATGGCCAACTCCCGTTTGCTATAAGGGCGCACCGGCCACTCATCCAGATATTCGTTGTTTGTTTGCATAAAATAGGTGTTTTTCAATTCATTTACAGGTATAAAGATACTGAAAAAGTACGAATCCGGCAACGATCCGATCCACTAATATTCATCTTTTATCACCTTATTCCCCTCGATTTCACACCGCCTCTACGAGACTCATTCCGGAGGAAACCGGAAGTCGTACATTCGTAATCGAAAACAGATCGATCCTATTTTCAATTTTCAATTTTTAATTTTAAATTTTAAATTATCAAAACATGGCATTAAATTACAGTGTGGCCCTTCGGCCCAACCCCTTGAAGAAAGACGAGCCGGCGAAAGCGTACGCCACGGCACAGATCAATGGAGAGCTGTCGCTCAAGCAACTGAGCCGCCGGGTATCCATGCAAACCACCGTCAGCCGTGCGGACGTGGTGGCGGTATTGATCTCCACCGTCGAGAACCTGCTCGATGCCCTCCAAGAGGGAAAGCAGGTGGATTTCGGCGATTTAGGCAAATTCCGTCTACAGATCCTCAACGAGGGGGCGGAGAGTCTTGAGAAATTCACATCTACAAACATCACCGGGGTTAGTATCCAGTATATACCGGGCGAGGACTTGAAGAATGTTTTCGCCGGGCTGGAGTTCCAACCTGTGGCTACTCGCAAGGCTCAGCAAGCGGTGCTCCGTGCGGAGAAGGCTGGGGAGACTACCGTGGATATCTCGAAGAAACCGGCTGCTGGGGGTGGGGATTCGGAGTCGCCTGATGAGATATAGTGTCACTTTTGGCTTGACCCAAAAGTAACCAAAAGGTCAAGGCTGACGCTGACGGGCTACTTCGAGACCTACGCTCGCTGTCGCATCCCAACTCGCTTCGCTCAGACAGGGATGCTCCGGGCGCTCGCTCCGGTCTCTTCGCTTGACGCCCGTCCGCTGAGGCCGTCCAAAGGAAAGCGTCGCTTTCCTCTTATATCAGCCGTGATTCCTAATTCATAATTCATAATTTAAAATTCATAATTCATGAAAAAGTCCGTATGGAGTACCATTATCAAAGTGATCATCGCCGTAGCTACCGCCATCGCGGGAGCACTTGGCATCCAATCCTGTATACTCTAATTTTCAATTTTCAATTATCAATCTTCAATTATCATGTGTAAGGCTTATTGTTTCTACCAGAATTACAGGGAAGTCAGCCTCCTTGTAATTCATTGCTCGGCCACACGATATGACAGGGATTTTCCCGTCGAGGCGTTACGGCACTCGCATAAGGCACGGGGATTCGCCGATATCGGCTATCATTTCTACATCACACGGGACGGGGAATTACACCGCTGCCGGCCAGTCAACCAAATCGGGGCGCACGCAGCCGGATGGAACGACCACAGTATCGGTATTTGCTATGAGGGAGGGCTCGACGAACAAGGCCGTCCAGCCGATACCCGGACTTACGCCCAGCGCTGTACCTTGATGGATCTGCTACGGCAATTACGAAGGGATTACCCGGAGGCACGCATTCTAGGGCATTACCAGCTTAGCCCCTATATCCATAAGGCTTGCCCTTGCTTTGACGCAAGGAAAGAGTATGAAACCTTATGAAAGCCATACTATGCCTCCACAAAAAATAGTCGTCATTCATCTATTGGATATAAATTATTCTTTACTAATTCATAGAAGGCTTGAACTAAAACATTACGTTTCGAATTATTTTTATTTAAATAAATAGAAACGTAAAGCAGGTAATCATCGATTTGGGTGGAAGCATCGTATTTTATGATGCTTCCATCATTATAAGCAGAATACCATTTAGAGAACAACAATCTGCGCTTTTTTTCTTTGCCATCTAAATTATCACAAACCATTATCATCGCATGGTCGTTTCTTGAGAAGAATATCCGTAATAACGAGACTATGGTCATCGCTATACGATTATCTATCGGATGAGGTCTATCCGACTCCGGCTCTATATTAAAAGTATAGACATTATCAAATGTCGGATGGTATATTGAAAAATCTATAAAATAAGCATGATAAACAATGCCATGCTTAGTCTTAAATGAATAATTCCAATCACTTTCCTCTACTATATCATAAGGGAGTGGCAAACTTGATTCCACGTTGTCGTGCTATTTCTTTTATATCACCTCCCTTTTGAATACATTCTCGAATAATTCGTTTGTCTTCCAATATCTTTTGAAAGACAGACACAGGTCTCATTTCTTTTTTTTTGTTATCCATAGAGGTTTCGTTTTTTATGTTATTACGCAAAGATAGCTATATTATCTTACAAACAAAGTTTTACCACAAGATATTACAGAAATATCAGAATTTCTTTCCGAACGCTATATTCAAGAAGGTCTTCACCAATATCTTGAAATCGAACAGCCAAGAGCGATGTTCCAGATAGAACAGGTCGTAACGCAAGCGGCGGAGCATCTTATCGACCGTGTCCGTATAGCCATTGTAGAGCGTGGCGTAAGAAGTCACGCCCGGACGGATCTGGTAGAGGTAACGGTAACGGGGATCACGCTCCATGATCTGGTCGATGTAGAACTGGCGCTCCGGTCGGGGACCGATAAAGGACATATCGCCCACGAAGACATTCCATAACTGGGGCAGCTCGTCCAAGTGATGTACCCGAAGGAATTTTCCGACACGGGTCATCCGGGGATCTGCCCCACCCTTGTAAAGGGCCGGACCGAATTTCTCCGCGTCCAGACGCATACTACGGAACTTATAGATGTTGAACGGGCGGCCGAAACGACCGATACGCTCTTGCTTAAAGATCGCCGGGCCTCCATCTTCCCGTTTTACGGCGATATAACAAAGTAAAAACAGCGGGGAGAATATGATCAAGGCCAAAAACGCAAGAACACAATCTCCCATACGTTTTACGTTGCGTTGGAACATACCCATCCCATCCGGGATGAATCGCTCCGGTTCCTCTCCCTCACTTTTTCCTAATGGTGTAGTTTTCTCTTTTTCCATACTTACCATAATCCACTTTTCTTTCTGACATCAGGATCTTTTACACCTCCTGACCTTAAAAAAACTCATATGCTCTCACTCAATAAAGGCAATCCCTCCACCTCACCGGCGTGCCATTCACCGTAGTCTGCCAAGGAAAATCCGGGGACGGTCAATAGCTTGTAATCCAACTCGTCTCTTCTCAAGATATGTTTGTGGGCGTACGAGCGGAGCGAGCGATCCGTAACGGACACCATCACGATCGGGAACGGGTAGGCGAACAGGCGCAGCGGCGTAGTCTCGCTATCCGGGAACACACGATGCAGCTGGTAGGCCGAACGCTCGAACGCAACCCAGTAGGGACCCGTGCAATACAGGTGTATTGAGTTTTGGTTCGCACGCTCACGATCCATGATCTCTGTCAAACGCTCACGCAACAGGTTCATCAACCGGATGCCCGAAGGAAGGGAAGACATGTTTTGAATCAGGAATGTATCAAGATTGAATTTTCAATTCTCAATTCTCAATTTTCAATTTCCACGTGTCCGAACCAACGGTCGTAATCACGCAAACGATGTATCAACACGGACTTGCTCTTCTTAGGCGAGGCCTCGTCCTGCCAAGGATCAACCAACTCGTGCGCCATGCGCTGGTAGAGGCTGCTGTCCGTACAGCCGTACAGCGTGACCAGCAACAAGGCACGGGATTGCCCCGCTTTTATCACCGGGAGCATGCTGCGCATCGTGGAGCGCAAACGATCGAACTCATCCGACTCGCCCAAAAGCTTATAGGCAGGAAGGAGCAAAGAGTAAAGCTTGCAACGCATCACGTCGGTCTCCCCACGGAGAGAGGCGTAGCCACGCAGGACCTCACGGGCCAGACGGGCATCCTCATCCACTACCACGCCGGAGGCATGGTAACGGCCCAAGGCATCGTGCAAGCCTTCCGACAGACGGTCGTTGTCCAAATGGGTATAGACATGCTTGCCCTTGGTGTTCAACTCGATCAGCTCGTACTCGCCCCGTTTCACCTCGAACAAGGGGACCCACAGGCAATCGAGGATACGCACCATCACGTCCTTATGCCCACCGCCCGGCTGTACCACCACCTCCGCCTCCATGTTGGTAAAAGGGCCGGAGGTGATACGCACACGGTCTCCTTTCAACAAGCGGCCGCTATCTGGCACATACACGGGAAGCTCGTTGGAGTAAGAGGCCGCGACCCAACGCAAGGTATCCATCTCGCGATCCGAGAGGTACGGGAAATAAGACCGCCCGCCGGAGGATACCCGGGGGAGGAAATTATACAGGGGAAGCGTACGTTTCAGGCGGAAGATCTCGTCCTCCGAGGCGTGCACGAACACGTAATTGTACAACAGGGGGCGCCTCGTGTTTACCATCTTGCCGCCCACCTTCCTAGCCTCCACATACGAGGGGGAGAAATACTCGAACAACGTCTCACCACGGCGTTCACGCCGGGAAAGCTCAGCGTCCAGCCCCTTCGAGGGGGTGATCTTGTCACGCCCGCCACCGGCGGTAGGAAGCGTGAGCACGTACCAGCGCACGGCCTCTTGGTCACGTCGTTTCAGAACATGTGCCATGAACCTATCCGAGCACTTGCTTGTCAATATTTCCATCTCTATGATTATCTTTTCTAGTGGTTATCCCGTGGCCCGAAAACAGACCCCACGGCAATTCGGAGCCCTACCAAGAATCATTTATATAATCTTGATAAACAGCGTTTTATATTTTCAAATATGGCATTACTGAAAATTACCATCTCTTGAAATCTTAGGCTACTTGGGGAGTAGCCTAAAAGGTGCGAGAACGGTTATCACCCGGTTGTAGAGACGGGGCGTGCCCCGTCTCCCACGGTCTGATAGTATCTTTAAGTTACCATTTGGAGGGGATGAGACGGGGCACGCCCCGTCTCTACAAGAATACACACACAGGTTATGAGGCATGGTGGAATGATACCGGGAACAGGAGGTCGTTTCACCCGCATCACCATGTCTGTACGTCTAGGATAAAATGGGAAAATCAAAGAATAGAGAGGATCAAACGCCAATAATGAACAAACAAACGGGTCTGTTCGCTTGTTTTTAGTTATTTTTTACTACATTTGCGCCGTGAAAGAATACGCTACTCCCCAAGTAGCCTACTCCCTTTACCCTACTTTCGGTACATGATTATACACACTCTCAAAACAAATTTTATTCACCGCAGACATCTTTTCTAACGAGAAGCTTTTCAAATAGATTTGTGTGGTCTTGATCGATTTATGGCCCAATAGTTCGCTGATCATCTCAATCGGGACATCCTGTTCCTTCAAAATCATCGCAAAAGAATGACGGATCGAATATGAGGTGATCGGGATAGGCACGCCGCAGGCTCTCGCCAACCTCTTCAAGTTCCAATTAAAATGGGCCAAAGCGGAAGTGTACTCCTTGTAGGCTTCTTTTCCCACTTTCATCCCCTTCAAGAAAGGAAACAAATAGGGCGAGTCCTTATCTACATCACTTGACAGTTCCCTCAGCAACTCCCATGCGGTAGATTGTATCTCTATAAGCATCGGAGTACCTGTTTTCTGCCGTTTATATTCCAAAACCCCACCCCGGACATTCTCCTTCTTCAGATGAGCGAAATCCACGAATGCCATACCGCAAAACTGGAACATCAGGCATAATGCCTGCCGTGTTTTTCTGAGTTCCGGATTATCTAATGGGGCCGTCATCAGAGAACGTAATAAATCCTGTGGCAACGCCTTTTTGCGTTTGCTCTCTATACCCGTGAAAACTCCCTTAAATAAATAAGGGATATAGGGGGCCAGCCCTTCCTCCACCGCCATATTGTACGCACAACGGATCCGACGCATATAGGTCGATACCGTGTTCCATGTACATCCCTTGTTCAACAAAAAGGCCTGATAACGCCGAAGGTTCTCCTTATTGACATAGATATAGGGAATTACCTCCAACCCATAAAACCGCATGAATGAGTTTAATGCATCCTGATAGCTCTTCGCCGTGGAATAACGCCCATCCATACGCAACTTATAGATATACAGCCTCATCCCTTCTACTAAATCCTTTTTCTCCATACTTTCGCTATTTTTACGTGATAAAACTTAGCAAATGTAATACGGACTTGGAAGAAGCATATAGAATAAAAATAATCAACACACAAAAACAACCAATATTTGGTTATTCCATTTCAATGATTTATCTTTGTATAAAACCAAAAGGAGAGATCTATGTATGAAAAATATTTATCAATGCAAAGTGTTCCTGCTGGGAAGATATTAGAGACCATCTTGAAAAAGAAGAATATTACCCAGAAAGAACTAGCGGTTATGCTGAATGAATATCCGCAAAGAATCTATGACCTTATTAAAGGAAATCGTAAATTTAAAGTTAAAATATCTCTTGCTATCGAGAAAGTCCTAGAGATAGATATAGAAGGATTTTTTGTTAAGCTACAAACAAATCATGAAATTTATGAATATGTGACAGGGCTTGAGCTTCAAATACAACCTGATTTGACAAAGCTAAGCAAAGCTTTATTCTGGGATACCCGAATAGAAAAAATTAACTGGATAAAGAATAAAACTTGGGTTATCAAACGTACTTTTGAATACGGAAACGATCAAGAGATAAAAGAGATCATCCGTTTCTATGGAAAAGAAACTATAAAAACGATTCTCTTTCAATTAGGTAGTCATTGGAATCAAGAAATAAGGGCCAAGAATTATCAAAAAGACATCGCATGAAAGAAACGAATGGACGGTGTCAGAAGATGATATATTCCGAGGATTCCAAAAAATTGATAACGTGCTAGAGTCCCCAGAAGGAATAGACTGTTTTCGAGGTAAGTACTGGGAATTGGTAAAAGACGATCTTAAAGAATTGGTAAACGACTACTTTAAAAAAAGTCTATGATCACCGAAGCAATCATAGACTTTTCTTGTTTTTAAACAGAACATTATTTCAATCCTCTATTCTTCAGCAACGGATCCGTACCCGGTTCCTTGCCACGGAAGTTCTTGTACATATCCATAGCGTCATCGATACCACCCGGGGTCAGGACATATTTACGGAATTTATCGGCACATTCTTGGTTAAAGATGTCGCCGGTTTCCTTGAATGCCTCGAAAGCGTCGCAATCCAATACCTCGGCCCAGATGTAGCTATAATAGCCGGCGGTGTAGCCACCACCCATCGTATGGTTGAAGTAAGTCGTACGGTAACGGGAAGGGATTTGTTTCAGCAAACCTCGACGGCCTAACGTCTGTTGCTCGAAATCCATCACATTCAAGTTGGTCGGAACATTATTCGTCTGGTCAACGAACTTGATCACTTTCTTATCCGCCGCATCACCACTGACCGCATGGAAATCCATATCCAGATAAGAAGCCGCCAGATACTCCGTCGTAGCGAAGCCCTGTCCGTACTTACCACTCTTATCCAACTTCTCTATCAACTCGGCCGGGATCACCTCACCAGTCTGGTAATGTTTTGCGTACACCTTCAATACTTCCGGCTCGAATACCCAATGCTCCATAACCTGCGAAGGCAACTCCACGAAATCACGAGGAACACCCGAAACACCGGAGTAATGCACGTCACGGAACAAGCCGTGCAAACCATGACCGAACTCATGGAACAATGTATTCGCCTCATCGGCACTCAACAACGCAGGTTGTCCCGGAGCCGGCTGGCTGAAGTTACAAACGATCGTTACGACCGGAGCCACACGCTTGCCATCCTTATAAGCCTGCGGACGATAAGAACCGCACCATGCGCCACCACGCTTGCTGGCACGAGGGAAGAAGTCGAAATAAATAACGCCTAAATGAGAGCCATCCTTATCTTTGCACTCAAAAGCCTGTGCTTCCGGATAAGGCAACGGGATATTACGGATCGGGGTGAACGTGATACCATATAACTTATTAGCTACATAGAAAGCACCCTCACGCACATTATCTAACTTCAAGTAAGGACGAACCTCGTTCTCATCCAAATTGAATTTAGCCTTCTTGGCCTTCTCGAAATAATAACGCCAATCCCAGCCCTCAGCCTCGAAATTGCCGCCTTCTTTCTTGATCTCGGCATTGATATCGGCCAATTCCTCTTTCGCTTTCGCCAAAGCAGGCTTCCAAACCTCGTCTAGCAATTGATAGACCTTATCCGAGCTTTTCGCCATACGATCCTCCAACACGAAAGAAGCGTAATCATCATAGCCCATCAACTTCGCTTTCGCCAAACGAGCGGCAACCAAATCACGAACCACTTCCTTGTTATCGTTCTCATTATTATTATTACCACGGTTGATATAAGCGTTGAACATCTTCTCACGCAACTCACGTTTATCGGAATATTGCAAGAACGGCATCACGCTCGGGTTCTGCAAAGTAAATACCCATTTGCCTTCCATACCGGCATCCTTGGCCGCTTGAGCGGCGTTAGCGATCAAGGTCTCGGGTAGACCGGAAAGATCCTCCTGCTTGTCGATCACCAATTTGAAAGCGTTCGTCTCTTTCAGCATATTCTGTCCGAAAGTAAGCTGTAACATGGAGATCTTGCTATTCAACTCACGCAATTTCGCTTGATCCTCTGCGGAAAGATTTGCGCCACCCCGGACGAAGTCCTTATAAGTCTCCTCCAACAACTTCATTTGCTCCTTATCGAGACCCAACTCATCCTTCTTATCGTATACCGCCTTCACACGAGCGAATAATTTCGGATTCAAGTTGATATCATCACTATATTTTGACAATAGCGGCGACATCTCACGGCTTAACGCCTGCATCTCATCATTCGTATTCACGCTATTCTGTCCACCGAAAACGATCTGGACCTTCCGAAGCAACGCACCCTGCTCATCCAAAGCGACAATCGTATTCTCGAACGTCGGCTCCTCCGGGTTATTCACGATCGCCTCGATCTCCTTACGTCCCTCTTCCATGCCTTGCAATAGGGCCGGTTTGTAGTGCTCGAACTTGATTTGATCAAAAGGTGGAACTCCAAACGGGGTGGTATATTCCGCAAAGAACGGGTTCTCCCCCTCCACGGTCTTCTTTTCGGAAGTACCGCAGGCAGTAAGCATAACGGCTAATCCTGCTGCCATAATTAATTGTTTCATCTTTACTGATTTTTGATTTATGAGTTATGAATTGTTCTGCTCATTTCAGCCCTCTGTTCTCCAACAACGGGTCGATGCTAGGTTGTTTGCCACGGAAATTCACGTACATGTCCATAGCGTCATCGATGCCGCCCGGGGTCAGTACGTATTTACGGAATTTAGAGGCAACCTCCGGGTTGAAGATATCGCCTGTTTCCTTATAAGCTTGGAAAGCGTCGCAATCCAACACTTCCGCCCAGATATAGCTATAATAGCCGGCGGTATATCCACCTTCCATCGTATGTCCGAAATAAGTGGAGCGGTAGCGAGACGGTATCTGACGGATCAGGCCCCGATCGCCCAAGACCTTCGCCTCAAATTTCTCGATATCCAAATCGGCAGGGATCTCTTTCAATACATGATAATCCATATCCAGATAAGAGGCGGCCAGATACTCCGTCGTAGCGAAGCCTTGTCCATACTTGCCACTCTTAATCATCTTGTCTACAAGGGCTTGCGGTATTACCTCGCCGGTCTGGTAATGTTTAGCGTACACTTTCAATACCTCCGGCTCAACGGCCCAATGCTCATCGACTTGCGAAGGTAGCTCCACAAAGTCACGAGGCACGTCGGACACGCCATAATAATGAACGTCGCAGAATAGACCGTGCAAGGCATGACCGAACTCATGGAATACGGTCTCGGTCTCGTCGGCCGTCAAAAGCGCCGGTTGTCCCTCCGCCGGTTTACTGAAATTAAATACGGTAGTAACCACCGGGGCTACCCGTTTCCCATCTTTATACGTTTGCGAACGGTAACCGCCGCACCATGCGCCACCTCCTTTGCCCGGGCGGGTAAAGAAATCCATATACAGCACGCCCAGATGCGTACCATCTTTATCCTTACACTCGAAAGCGAGAGCGTCGGGGTCCGGTTTCGGGATGTCCTTGATCTCGGTAAACGTGATACCATATAATTTATTGGCTACATAGAAGATGCCCTCACGTACGTGTCCCAACTCAAAATAAGGACGCATCTCGTTCTCGTCCAAGTTATATTTCGCTTTCTTGGCTTTCTCGAAATAATAACGCCAGTCCCAGCCCTCGGCCTCGTAATTACCACCTTCCTTCTTGATCTCCGCATTGATATCGGCCAATTCCTCTTTCGCTTTCGCCAAAGCAGACGGCCAGATCTTATCGAGCAAGTCGTACACGTTCTTCTCGTTCTTCGCCATATTCTCTTCCAATACGAAAGCGGCATAATCCTCATATCCCATCAATCGGGCTTTCTCCAGACGAGCGGTAACCAGCTGCTTAACGACCTCCTTATTATCATTCTCATTATTATTGTTGCCACGATTTGTATACGCCTTGAAGATCTTCTCTCGCAAATCACGCTTATCGGCGTATTGAAGGAAAGGCATCACGCTCGGATTATGGAGGGTAAACACCCACTTACCATCCAGGCCATTCTCTTGGGCCGTTTGCGCCGCCTTGACGATCACATCTTCCGGCAGACCGGATAAGTCCTCTTTATTATCGATCACTAATTGGAAAGCGTTGGTCTCTTTCAAGGTATTCTGTCCGAAAGTAAGTTGGAGCATGGATATTTTCTCGTTCAGCTCACGCAACTTCGCCTGCTTATCCTCCGGCAGATTGGCTCCTCCCCGGACAAAGCTTTTATAGGTTTCTTCCAACAACTTCTTCTGTTCCTTATCCAGATGGAAGCTCGCTTGATTCTCATATACGGATTTCACCCTAGCAAAAAGCTTGGGATTTAAACTGATATCATCCGAATGCTTGGATAATAGGGGATAAAGCTCACGTTCGAGCTCTTGGATCTCGTCTGTGGTATTCACACTGGATTGGCCACCGAAAGCATACATTACTTTAGTAAGCAACTCACCACTTTGGTCTAAGGCCACGATCGTATTCTCGAATGTCGGCGCATCCGGATTTGCCACGATCGCCTCGATCTCCTTCGACTGCTCTTCCATACCTTTCAAAAGAGCCGGCTTGTAATGAGCCACCTCGATTTGGTCAAACGGAGGCACCCCGAACGGTGTCGTATACTCCGTAAAAAACGGATTGGGTGTAGCGCCTTCCGCTACATCGCTTTTCTTTGAGGAGGAACAAGCTCCCAAAATAACCGCTAAACCTGCGGCCATAAGCGTTTTATTCATGCCATTGTTATATTAGAATTACAATGGACAAAGATAACGAAGTTTTGCGTTACAATTCTATTTCAAATTGTTATTATTTAGAATCCGGAAAAAGATTTTCACAATTCACACAAAAAAGATCCCCAAAAGGAGATCTTCCCTTCGGGGACCCAATATGCTTTCACTCAATGTTCAATCGAATCGCTCTCTATACCGTCCTCGATATTTTCATTTTCGATCGTTTCTTGTAAATCTTGAATGTCATTAGACGTGTAATCATCCGACAATACCGAATTGGTAGACATGGTCTCATCGTGAAGATCATCGCTCTCATCCCATAACGTTTTCATTATATTTTCTGGCATATCTCTTATATTTTAAAGTTATATGCCTATTCAACAACCTCGACAAAGAAATTGTTGTTCCAATAAAAATAGTTCACTAATTTTAGCGAGATTAACGCAAGAAATAATATGAATCGAATTTGTAGTCTTTTTGGTATTCAGTATCCCATCATACAGGCGGGAATGGTTTGGTGTAGTGGTTGGCGGCTAGCTTCAGCGGTTAGTAACGCCGGTGGATTAGGATTGATCGGGGCAGGCTCCATGCACCCGGAAGTGCTCCGGGAACATATCCGTAAATGCGAGGCGGCGACCGACAAGCCTTTTGGCGTGAATGTCCCGCTGATGTACCCGGAAATCGATACCTTGATGCGGATATTGGTGGAGGAAAAAGTGAAGATCGTATTTACCTCCGCCGGCAACCCGAAAACATGGACAAAGTATTTGAAGGATCATGGCATGACGGTCGTTCACGTGGTAAGCAGCTCTAAATTCGCCACGAAATGCGAGGAGGCCGGAGTGGATGCCATCGTTGCCGAAGGCTTCGAGGCCGGCGGGCACAACGGACGGGAGGAAACAACTACGATGTGCCTGATCCCCGCTGTCCGGAAAGCGACCTCTCTCCCCCTTTTGGCGGCAGGAGGTATAGGAAACGGTCAAGCGATGCTAGCGGCACTCGCACTAGGGGCCGACGGCGTACAGATAGGCACTCGTTTCGCCCTAACCAAAGAAAGCTCGGCACACGAGAATTTCAAGAAACTATGCTTGAATCTTAAGGAAGGCGATACGAAGTTATTATTAAAGAAACTGTCTCCTACCCGTCTGGTAAAAGGAGATTTCGCTACGGCAGTGGAAGAAGCGGAAGCCCGAGGAGCGTCCGTGGAAGAATTACGTGAGTTATTGGGCAAAGGACGAGCCAAGAAAGGGATCTTTGAGGGCGACCTAAAGGAAGGTGAGCTAGAGATCGGACAGGTAGCGTCTCTTTTCTGGGAGGAATTATCCGTGGAAGAGGTGATGAAAGAATTGATCCGGGACTTTAAGCTATCCTTAGAGAACGTAAAAACACAGTTGTGTTCGTGAGAAAACACAACTGTATCTGTGGATAAACACAACTGTGTTTTCTCTTGAACACAGTTGTGTTCCCTATCATAATCGATACTTATACAATTGCGCCATGACCTTTTGGTATTGGTTTTGCAATTGCAGGTAGTTTTGCACGCTTTGGTAATAGGTCGTCACATCCACGAAATACTCGATCATAGATATTTGTCCGGCCTGTATAGCCTTGTTCAACAAGACCAAGCTATTCTGCCTTTTCAGCACATCCTTATATTCATCAATAGATCTCTTTAAGGAGACAGACTGGTCATATAGCTGCCTCAACCCATTCTCTACCGTGAAAGAAGCGCTCTCCAACTGCATCTCCGTATAGCGAGCCTGCGCCTTCGCCTGTTTCACGTTATTACGGTTCGAGAACAACGGGATGGTGATTCCCACCAAGAAACCATTGAAACGCTCTCCACCCGAGGCGGGATTCATACGATACCCCAACTCAAAGCCGGGCAGACCTTTCGCCTTATTCACGCTCAACTGCCGAAGGGCTGTTGTCTGGTCGCTACGCAAGGTCTGTAATTGCGGATCGGATTGCATCGCCTCCGTCCGCAGCTCATCAAAAGAAAGCACTTCCTTATCCGGCAAGGCGTAGACCGTATCCGTAAACTCGATAGCGATACCACCGTTCAGAGTAGCTAGCTCCTGTAGCTTGGCAATACGAGAAGTCTCGTTCATCCGGGCCTCTGTCCGGGCGTTCAATAATTCCAGATCGATCTTGTTTGTCTCAAGGATATTTGCGTTTCCTTTCTCCAAACGAGTCGCATAAAAAGCGGAAAGTTGCTCAGCGTTCCTAAGACGGGTATCCAATAGGTTCTTCTGCTGGTTCAACAGCACCAAATCTAGGCAAACCTCTTTCACCTGCAACAAGATTTGCTGACGAAAAGCCATCCCTTGACGGTCTAGACCCGCGGATTTCGCCTTCGTCAGCCTATGCTTCCGGACATATACGGATGGGAAATCAAAGCTTTGGGAAGCCACGAACTCGCCCGTGAATCCCATCCCTTCTTTATTCCCCCAGAAATGCGAATAAGAGACCGAAGGGTCCGGCAAATTATTATCCAACTTTGCCTCCAGCTTCTGCGACTGGACCAACTGGCTGTTCGCTTGTAAATCCTTATTGTTCGCCTCCACGCTCCGGAGCACGTCCTCTATAGAAGTCTGGGCGGAAAGGCCGCCTGTCAATACAGACAAGGCGGCGACTATAATATATGATTTCATAAAACTTATTCTTTATTCTTGTTCATTATCAGATAAACAATCGGGATGATGAATCCGTTTAAGAACGTCGAGGTTAATAAACCACCCAAGATCACCGTCGCCATCGGGCTCTGGATCTCATTTCCGGGAAGATTGCCATTCAACGCCAACGGAATCAACGCCAAGGCGGAACTCAACGCCGTCATCAAGATCGGGTTCAAACGGTCTAGGGAACCTTGTATCACGGACTCTCGCAATCCCATTCCCTCTCCACGCAAATGCGTATAGTGGCTGATCAGCAGCATACCGTTTCGGGTAGCGATACCAAACAAGGAAATGAAACCGATAATCGCCGGGATACTGATCTCGCCGGAAGTAAGCCATAGGATAATCACGCCACCGATCAACGCCAACGGCAGGTTCAACAAGATCACACCGCTCTCCTTCACGTTCTTGAACTCATTGTATAGTAACATGAAGATCACCAATAACGACATCAACGACGTCAGCAATAAGGTACGGCTGGCCGCCGCCTCGCTCTCGAACTGGCCGCCATATTCGATATGGTATCCCTCCGGCAAACGGATATTAGCCTCTACCCGATCCTGTATCTCATTAACCACACTTCGCAAGTCACGTTCCGATACATTGGCGCTAATCACGATCTTACGTTGTACATTCTCACGGTTGATCGTATTCGGACCGGTCACCGAACGGATATCGGCCACGTAGCTTAGCGGCACTTTCTGTCCGGCGGCATCGATCATCAGATTGCTTATATCATCCATCGTGGCACGACTGGCGTCGGAGGTCTTCACGGTCAAGTCGAAGCTCTTGCCATCGTCGTACACCTGACTGACGGCCTCTCCTCCCAACATCACATTGATATATTCCTCGAACTCCGGCAAGGGAATGCCATATTTAGCCAACAACTCACGTTTCGGGGTGATCGTCAATTGCGGACGCTCGATCTGCTGCTCCACCTTCAAGTCCACCAAGCCCGGGATCGTTTGGATAGCGGCCTTGATCTGGTTACCGACCGTAAACATCAGGTTCAAGTCCGTACCAAACAATTTGATAGCGATATTCGCCTCCGTACCGGAAAGCATCGCGTCGATACGATGGGAAATCGGTTGCCCGATCTCTATATTAGCGCCGCTGATCGTAGATAACTTCTTGCGGACATCATTCATCACCTCATCCCGGCTACGGTCTCGCAATTCGAAAGGCGCCTCGATCTCGGAGACATTCACGCCCAAGGCATGCTCATCCAATTCCGCGCGACCGGTCTTCCGGGCCACGGTCTTTATCTCGGGCACTTGCAACAGCAACGCTTCCGCACGGCGTCCGATCTGGTCCGACTCGTCCAAGGAAATTCCCGGAAGCGAGCTTACGTTGATCGTAAAAGAGCCCTCATTGAACGGGGGCAAGAAACTACGCCCCAGATGAAAGAAGATCACCAAGGCGACCACAAACAAAGCGATCGTGGTACCAAGCACCCATTTCTGGTAAGCCAACGCTAACTCCAAAGCCCGTTTATACACTACCTTCAACTTCCGAGCTATCCAAGCCTCACGCAGTTCCTTCATTCCTGTCGCCTTCCGGTTCAGCAAATAGCTACAAAGTACCGGGGTCAAGGTAAGCGCCACCACCGTAGAGGCAAACAAAGCCACGATAAAAGCGATCCCCAGCGGAACCAACATACGGCCTTCCATACCACTCAAGAAGAACAAGGGCACAAAGCTCACCACGATAATCAAGGTAGAGTTCAAGATCGGCATACGTACCTCACGGGAAGCGTCGTAAACCACCTCCAAGGTAGAGCGTTGCTGATCCGGAGGCAAGAGCCGGTTTTCCCGGATTCGTTTATACACGTTCTCCACGTCCACGATAGCGTCGTCCACCAAGGAACCGATAGCGATCGCCATACCTCCCAAGCTCATCGTATTAATCGTCAATCCCATGTAGTGCAATACGATGATAGAGACCAGCAAAGATAACGGCAAGGCTACCAACGAGATCACCGTGGTACGTATATTCATCAAGAACAGGAACAAGACGATCACCACGAAAAAACTACCCTCAAACAAGCTCTTCTTTACATTATTAATAGAGTTATCGATAAAATGACTCTGGCGGAATATATCGGTAGAGATACGCACATCCGTCGGCAAGTTCTTTCGCAAATCGACGACGATCTCGTCCAGCTTCTCCGTCAATTTCTCCGTACTCGTATCCGGTTGTTTGGTCACGGTAATCAGCACGGCTGGCTTTGTCCGCTCGGAAGCGGTTCCCAGCTTCGGGCTTTTACCGCCGATCTTAACCGTAGAGATATCGCCTAACGTAACCGGGTATTCATTCACGGTCTTCACCACACCCTGAGCGATCTCTTCCGCCTTCGACGTAGACAAGACTCCCCGGATGATATACTCATTATCAAACTCATACAATACACCACCATTGGCGTTCCGGTTCATATTCCGACAAACATCCAACACCTCGTTCAACCCTACACCGTAGTGCTTCATACGAGCCGGGTCCAACAAGATCTGGTACTCCTTAATATCGCCACCGATCACGGCAACCTGCGCCACACCGCCCGTAGACAACAAACGGGGACGGATCGTCCAGTCGGCGATCGTACGTAAGTCCAACAAAGACGTGGAATCGGCGGTCAAACCGAGAATCATCATCTCACCCAAGATGGATGACTGCGGGCCCAAGGTCGGTTTACCTACGTTCTCGGGAAGACTCTCACCCAAGACAGCCAGTTTCTCGGACACGATCTGACGAGCCCGGTAAATATCCGTACCCCAATCAAACTCTACCCAAACCACGGAGAATCCGGTGGTAGACGAGGAACGTACACGCCGTACGTCCATCGCACCGTTCACGGCAGTCTCCACAGGGAATGTCACCAAGCGTTCCACCTCCTCGGGAGCCATACCGTTCGCCTCGGTCATGATCACGACCGTCGGGGCGTTCAAGTCCGGGAACACATCCACGTCCGTATTAAACGCCGTGTACGTACCCCAGATCATTAGCAATAGCGCACAAACCAAGATTACCAACCGGTTGTGCAATGAATAATAAATTATCTTATTTAACATGCGACATCCCTCCTATTAATGGCTATGGCTATGAGCCGGTATCGCGTTAGAAGCGGAAGACAACTTGATCTGGTAAGCGCCACGGGTCACGACCTCATCGCCCGGCTTCAAGCCGGAAAGGATCTGCACCTCCGAGCCGTTGTTCGCTCCCAACGTCACCCATTGCTTCTTATAGCCTTCCTCATCCAGACGGATAAATACCGAATAAACGCCCTGCTCCTCGATAAGGGCAGAGACAGGCACGCTCAAGACATTCTCCATCGGTTTTGTCAGCAAAAAGATCTCGACGAAAGAACCGGGGATAACCGCTCCTTTATTATCGAACTCGAAAGTCACCGGTACATAGAAAGAGTTCATATCGGAAGCCTTTCCATACGATAACAACCGTCCGCGCAAATCAGACAATTTATAGAGAGCGTTATCATACGGAGTCATGAAATTAGCGGTTTGGATCATGGGAAGATCGTTGTAATACCTCTCAGACACGTCCGCACGCAATACCAAACGATTGTTTTGCGAGATCGTAGCCAAAGGCTGACCTACGGATACATAATCACCCTCTTTCACTTGGATGTTCTTCAAGTAACCGTTCAAGGGAGAGACTACAGACACGCCTTTCGCCGTCTGTTTTCCCGCTATCGCCTCATAAGCGACCTTTGCGTTCTCGTAATTCAGGCGAGCCTGCTCGAAATCCTTGGCGGATACGATCTTATCGCCTACCAAGGCTTGCATACGCTCGTATTCCTTTTTCGCCGTCTCATAAGCGAATTTAGCCCTTGCCGCCACGTCTCCATCCGAGAGGGCGTTGGAAGCGATACTCAACACGGCCTGTCCCTTGCGTACCGCCGTACCATCCACGAATGGCAAACTACCGAACGAGATCACGCCGGGGACGGTAGCAACGATCACGGACTCCTCCCCTTGCGCCGCCATTACTCGTCCGCTCGTCTTAATCACATCCGTGAAAGGAGCGGGATTAACCGTTACGGTCTGCAAACCAACGGCCTCGGCTAAGGCTTTCTTAAAGACAATCTCGCCGGGATGGGTACCACCGGCCTCATGCTCATGGTCATGGCCTTCGTGTTCATGCCCCTCGTGGTCATGATCGTGAGCCTCTAATTCATGATTATGCTCATCGTGTCCCGCTTGCGACGCATTTCCCGCACAACCGGCAAACAGGTAAGCGCACATCGCACCTACCAAATATATTTTCTTCATTGTGTAAAAAATCTTGATATCGTTAATAATAAATAGATAGGGGCAAGTCTGTCCTCACCCGCTCTCACAAACGAGGTATCAAGACATAGGAGGGGCACGAAGTCCCGAGGCACTCACTATCCAAGTGTCGTGCAGCGACTCAATGTAGGGGGCGTTCTCGTGATCAAGGAGCTGTCCGCAAAACGCCGGTTCAGGTGGATAAATGTAATCAAATAAGACGAGTAACGGCATCAGATGTATATCCACATCTCCATCCGTAAAATGAGAAATATGCGTACTGAAATAGGCCAAGTTATGCCCGTCGCAACCGCAATCATGCGTATCAGTGCTTTTATCGCCATGCGCTTGCTCCGCAGTCAAGGATTGATAACAAGGCATCCCGTCCCGGTGATGATGGTGAGGGATAACCACAGAAAGCAATGCCAAGATGCCGGCCATCAGCACCATGTATTGTACAATCCTCTGTTTCATTTTCTCACGCATGGCACAAAGATAAGGATATTTTTCCGTTTTTTACATGAATGTTGTAAGTTTGCGGTAAATAAAAAGATAGATGAGGTTTGGAGTAAATAAAAAGGTATTACTATATACCGCCGGTTGCGTATGGATTTTCGCTGGTATCAATATCTTACGTATCGGTATCGTCACATGGCTGAACGATACCCATTACTGGTTATTCAAGATCGGGGAAGCGACCATCGTTTTCTTGCTTTTCTTCAATTTGGTCTTTAAACGGCTTTTCTATAAACATTCCGAACGGATCTCCCGGAAAAACGGGAAACATTGCCCGTTCTCTTTCTTCGACGTGAAAGGTTGGATCATCATGATTTTCATGATCGTTTTCGGAATCACGATCCGTGCGTTCCATTTACTGCCGAATTCTTTCATTTCTGTATTCTATACGGGATTATCCACGGCGTTGATCATAACGGGATTCTTATTCTTGAGGCAAGGGAAAACCGTTGGGAATTGAGAATTGAGAATTAAAGATACAGCTATCAATAATTTTCAATTCTCAATTCTCAATTTTCAATTCCCAAGTTTTTCGCAGATCAACTCAGCAGCCTTCTTTCCGCTCATCAGCATACCGCCAAAGATCGGTCCCATACGGAAGCTACCGCTTACGCCGTTAGCGGCCATACCGGAAACGAATAATCCGGGGTAGATCTCCTTCGTGTTCTCCACCGTCGTCTGCTCACCCAGCTCCACATTCAAGGAACGCTCGCCGATCACGCCTCCGGTCGATGTATTCAATTGGATATCATTCTTACGGGCTACCACACGGGCGATCTCGCAATCATGCCCCGTACCTTCCAAGACAGCCTTTGCCATGATCGTCAACGGATCCACGTGCATCCCCTCACGGATTACCGGAGCCCAGTTCACTACCACACCGGCTACGGCATTGTTATGGAACACCACGTCCTCTACCGAATAGCAGTTAAAGATCGTAGCGCCCGCCTTCGTTGCCTGATAAATCAAAGCGGAAGTGGTATGTACCGAATCCATGATATACGTGCCGTTAGCACCCTCCTTATAGCTTACGCCCAATTCCTTGATAATCGGCATAGCCTCTTCCTGCACCACGATATCGTTGAACATCATAGCGCCGCCCCACATACCTCCACCGGGAGCCAGCTTACGATCAAACAACGCCACCTTCTTACCGGCTTTCGCCAAGAAATAAGCGGCCACGATTCCGGAAGGTCCCCCTCCCACGATCGCTACATCCACAGACAAGTTGCTCTTCAACTTCTCGAAGTAAGAGTCAATGATTCCACTTGAAACAATCTGTTCCATCTTAATAACTAATTAAAGTTTAAACATCAGGGAGCACATAGAGGTAACGCCCCCTTTATTTCCTAGTTCTACCTTATTTTCCCTTCGCCGGCATTACCCGGATCAGGTTCGATGGGTATAATCTCAGCCCGTATGACTCGGGCACCCCTATGTGAAAAGTCGGGGGCAAATGTACAAAAAATTAGTATATATGTACTCAACAGAGCCATAAAAGGCAAAAAACGCTCAGCCAAACAAAATGTAAGAAGCTTAATCTTCTTCCGACCAGTCATCAGACCAACCGAATTCTTTATCCCGGAATAATTCAGCTAATCCGGAAATCTGCTTGAACCGAAGTAACTCATTTTTATCCATTCCAATATTACGCATGATCCACTTATCAGACATCCCAGATTTGACCAACTCCGTAACAATCTCCGTCATAAGTTCCAAGTTGTGCATCCCTCGAGCCCTGTTATGGCGAATGGTTGAAGCCATTCGGTTTGAAATATCTTTCTCAATCACCGTTACAGGTAACATTCCTTTCTCACGATCATAAATCCTTTGAGATTGCTTCATAACCAGATAACGATGATAACCATCTACTATCTCATATAAATCATCCTCTTCAAGATAATAACAGACGCAAGGCATCGTATAGCCATCCTCCCAAATGGAAAGTTCCAATAATCGCATTTCCGGTGGTGCCATGATATTAGGGTTATAGCTGTTGGCTACAATTTTTTCTATAGGGACAGCCCTAACACCATATGCCGGACTAACAAAGTTTCCCATGCTTATAAAAATTATATTTGTCCATTACTTCTTTTCTCATATCCCTCTCTCGTTTTGTCTGGGAAAAACCCATATACTTACATGTATGATCGTTTTTCAAAATACAAACACACATACGTTTGTAAGTAGGGATTTCTTTAAACTCGGGTATATTGATATCATCGATATACTCCATCCGTACTAGTTTCTTATCCGTATGGTAAGCGGTACATTCTTCCACAATGATAGGAATATTAGCCGCCCGTAACTTAGCGATTGTCTCCTCACTGAGGCATCCTCCTTTTTCTCTCCAGAATTTACGGCTGACTCTTAACTTATTCAAATAGTTCTCATGCGTTTCTTCGGGTAAGGTATTTAGGAGAAAATACATATATTTCTCCCAAGAGAACCCGGCTGGGCACTTGATAGCCCTCCATCCCATAGCGGAGGTATTCCCATATATACCGGCAAAGCCAACACCGTTTACACGTCCGACCATCCGCCCCCACATATCGGGATCGACAACTTTGTAAATGAACAGTGTAGATATCGCTTGAGATATGAATGGACTTGCCACACGTTGCCGGGACAAAGGCACCCCTGCTTGATAATACAAATCATACAAATGATTATATGCCCAACCGAACTTTCCGTTCGCGATCCAGATATCCTGAGTTTTCCAATCATAAATAGGATATGCGTTATATATAGAATCATTTATTCTGCGAGTCCATTTGTAATTAGCTAATTTTCTGTAATTCTTATCACTATGTATGGCCCGCCACCTATTAAAACTCTCTTGCGTACGGATACCGACAAGGCAACATATACGCCGGCCCTTCTTCCTCTGGTACAGCCAAAAAGGGAACATGTTCTGAAAATCATAATCCCACATGTCCTCCTTGAAAAAGTCAAAGTCTTTCGCCCGGAGACATGAATGGGGCATCTCTCGAACCCAGATATCCCGGCACTCCTCGCTCCAAGGTCTCCAATATTGTTGAAACATAGATGTACATGTCTGGACTTTAAAAGGAACACAACAATGATAAATATCAAGGATATCGGAATTAGCGGCATAAACCTTTTCCACATATTCGGTCGTCTGGCTGTATTGAACCTCATAATCCATATGAAATACACCTAGTTTTCGTCCCGGAGCGTATCTACGAATATAATCTACACACAAATTCAACAGTACACCACTATCCTTTCCGCCGGAAAAAGAGACGTATACGTAATCGAAATAATCAAAAATGATCTTCAATCTTTTCTCTGTCGCCTCGTACACATCCATTCTTCGCATCATAACACAACCTCCGGTAAATAATGCATTTTATCATAATTTTTCCACTCAACAGATGTCTGGAACTTTTTTTGTGAGAACACTTTTACATGACGTTTATGCACAACAGCCATAAGTGAAGCTTGAGATGAAAAATCCTTTATGACTTCTTCAAGAAGTTCACCCAATACCGAAGGATCATCACCGCTCACAAAATAATTGTCTATAGAGCAGTAGAGATGTCCTTTTTTTACAGGCATAAAACCTACAACAGCCGTTTCATGAAGGGCTACATACCAAACGTGGCTACGAGATGTCTTAAAAGGGTAATTGTTATTTTGTCGCAAAATGGCAGGATTCATGACCAAAGGCGCGACAAGTTCATATAACAATTTGTCCGTTCCCTGTAATGTCATAATTTTCATGGTCTGCAATCAATAATATTACCATGCAAATTTAGGCATTAAATATACATACCGTAGCCACAAAAACACAAAAATGTAATTTACCCTATTTATATTTAGCCAAAATGAGGCGGACGCTTATTCAATCTGCGCTCGATAAAGCTTTTCATAAATTCCACGGTCTCGTCGATCCCCAATACGGATACATCGATCGAGAAATTATAAGAAGAGGCCATTCCCCATGTCTTATTCGTATAATAATTATAGTAAGCCGCACGGGATTTATCAGTCTTCTCCATCATGTTCTTCGCCTCTTCCACCGTCACACCATGCCTTTCCACGGTCTTTTGGACCCGGCTCTCCACCGAGCTATGGATAAAAAAGCTCAAACAAGCCGGATTATCCCGGAGGATATAATCGGCGCAACGCCCCACCAACACACACGACTCCGTCTCCGCCAATTTACGGATAGCGTCACTCTGTATCTTAAAAAGACCGTCATTAGACAAAATATCATTATAAGGCGTAAACATACCTCCCATAAAAGAAGAGTACCCCATCGTAAAAGCATACGATAGACCACTGGAGGCACGTTCGTCCGCCTTCTCGAAAACATCCTCGCATAATCCACTCTCACGGGCCGCCACGGTAATCAGTTCCTTATCATAATAACCGATACCCAACTCCTTCGCCAAACGCTGTCCAATCTCACGGCCACCGCTTCCGAACTGGCGGCCTATCGTCAATATGATTTTATTATCCATAGATCTCAAGTTTGATTCAACTATCTACAAACGTACGAAATTATTTTTAAAGCCACGATAATAATATAATAAACACTAAAACAAAAAATAACCAAAGTTTATACTTACATTTGTTTTCGAATAAATTTAGCACACTCAATTTATCATGAATAACATTCATTCTAACGCAACATTCCGTGATGAGACTATAAGCAAGAAGACCGATGTAGAAGATCAAAAGACTGACCTAGTTTTGGCCAATATGATTGATTTGCGAAAAACGATGTCGGATGTATTGTCACTTCTTCTTGGAGCCAAAGAAAACTCGGTTATTGACCAAGCGCTATTCCGCATCTTACAATTTTTCGATGTGGATCGGGTATATATCGGAACATTTGACGAACAAACTCATACTGTTGACTTTACGAATGAAGTTACTTGTGATGGCATTATCTCTATGCGAGAGGATTTACTGCGTCAACTCCCGCAAGACGAGATTCCTTGGTGGTACGACAGTATCAAAAAGGGCATGGATATCGTTATTCATGATGTCTCTAAAATGCCGGAAGAGGCAAAAGGCGAACAGCATCTATTGGCTTTGCAAGAGATCTTATCCCTATTAGTCATCCCAATTTTCAAGCAAGGTAAGCCCTTTGGATTTATCGGCTTTGATTCTGTAAAAAAGAAACGGAGCTGGAGTGCCCTAGATGTCGAGAACCTACATATGTTGGCTGATATCCTTTCCATTGCCATTGAAAGAGGGGAAGTTCAAGGATTGGTAGAGCACACAGCTATGCAAGTCATGAAAAGCGAGACGAAGTTCAAGATCATTTTCGACAAGATGCCTTGGGGTGCCGAACTTTATGATGAGAATGGAGTGCTGGTAGATATCAACCAAGCGGATCTCGATATTTTTGGTGTTACCCGTGAGCAGGCCGTGGGACTGAATATGTTCGAGAATCCTAATATCCCGAAATATGTAAACCAAAGCCTTAAAAACGGAAAAGATATATTCTTTCCACTTAATTATGATTTCAAGGTCGCTTCCCAAAACGGTTATTACGATAGTCATCATGATTTTAAAACAAAGCATCTGTTGGTAAAAGGGGTTACATTAAAAGATTCTCTCGATCATATATTCGGCTATATTTATATTGTATTCGACGATACCGAGAATCACATCAAACGGGAACAAATAGAAAATAGCCTAGCCCGGCTAAAAGTATCGGTAGATACCGGGGATTCCATTCTTTGGGAATACGATGTAGAAAATGATAAATTGACCGTAGATTTTGGCCTCAATGAAGATATTAATAATAATGAAGGGTTGAAAGCAATTCATGATTACAACTTCAAGAATCAAGAAGACTATAAATCCTCAATCCATCCGGATGATTTCGACCGGGTGTATAATAAACAGTTCAAACCTCTCCTGCAAGGGAAGATCAATAACTTCGTAGCGGTTTATAGGCGTATCCTCAACGGCAAAACATTCTGGTTCAACTCTAATGTACGCTCCTATAAATTCAACGATGACGGAACGCCTAGCAGGATCGTAAGTTACACCTCAAACATAACCCAGCAACGGGAAAAGGAGATCGAGCTAATCAAGGTAAAGGAAGCTGATAAATTGAAGTCCGCGTTCTTAGCGAATATGAGTCATGAGATACGCACGCCACTGAACGCTATCGTCGGGTTCTCAAATATAATCGCCGAGATTGATGATGAGGTTGAGCGTCAATCTTATTTAGATATCATCCATAAGAATAATGATTTGCTACTGCAACTGATCGACGATATCCTTGATTTTTCTAAAATTGAGGCGGGAACCATGGATTATCATTTCGAGGAAGTGGACATCAAGGATATATGCGGGGAAATCGCATTGGCAGACTCTATAAAGATGCCTTCAGACGTAGACCTTATCTTTGACCTAGGCTCCCCATCCGTGATCGTTAAAACCGATGAGCGGAGGGTTATGCAAGTAATATCCAATTTCGTGAACAACGCTATCAAATTTACCGCAAAAGGAAGTATCACGATTTATTATGAGATAGAAAGGGATTTTATCCGGGTCTGCGTAAAAGATACAGGTATCGGTATCTCCGCAGAAAACCAAAGACGTATATTCGAGCGTTTCATCAAAGTAGATACTTTCCAGCAAGGTACGGGATTGGGATTAACCATCAGCCGAACCATTATCGAGGCATTAGGAGGTCAGATCGGCGTAGACTCTGAAGAAGGGGTGGGTTCCACTTTTTGGTTCACCTTGCCTTTGGACACAAAACGGACTGATATTGAGCTTTCACCGGATATCCTAGTCCAATCCGAAGAAACGACCCGTTCAGACAGGCATCATTCCATCTTAATCGCCGAGGATGTTTATGAGAATTATTTCCTTTTGGAAACCTTGTTTGGCAAGCAATACCAACTTTATCATGCGCTAAACGGGCAAGAGGCTATCGATATGTTCGAGACATATCATCCGGATTTAATCCTAATGGACATAAAAATGCCGGTTATGGACGGATTCGAAGCGACTCGCAGAATCCGCTCCTTATCCAAGACCATTCCCATCATAGCGCTCACGGCATTCGCTTTCGAAAGGGAAAAGGAGATCGCCAAACAATGTGAATTCACGGATTATGTAGTGAAGCCCATTGATATAAAAGAACTAAAGAAATTAATCGCCAAGGTATTGGCATAAAAAAAGCGTGTTGCGACAATCGCAACACGCTTTTTTATTTACTTAGGCATCGGAGCGGCAGAAGGAGGAGGCGTTCCCAATCCCCATTCCTTATTCGCTTTCGGCCCCATCTCTAACTCTAACAAACCACCAGCGGCGATATCGCTATGATTGAACCAAGGCTGGTTCAAGGTTACGCCGTTCAATTTAGCGGATTGTACATATTTGTTCTCATCGGAAGCGTTATTCGCACGGATCTCGAACGTATTGCCGTTACCCATATCCACTTTCACGTCGGTAAACATCGGGCTACCGATATTATAGGTAGGAGAACCCGGAGTCACCGGATAGAATCCCATCTGGCTGAAGACAACGAAAGCGGACATACCACCACCGTCCTCATCACCCGGCACACCCATCAAATCATTGCGGAACCATTGATTCAATAAGGTACGGATACGTTTCTGCGTCATCCAAGGCTTACCCGCATAATTATACAAGTACGGGATATGCAAGCTCGGCTCATTCGCCATAGAGAACATACCTACGTTACCCGTATGATCTGGAAGCGTGGAATAGAATTGCCATTTAGACATACCCAGCGGCGTATTGAACATGGAATCCAAAGCAGAGGTAAACGCCTCATTGCCTCCGATCAAGGAGATCAAGTCACCGATATTATGCTGTACGTCCCAACGATAGACATATCCGTTATTCTCATCGTAATAATCACGGGCACCTAGGCCGCCATCATAACGGTAATCCAATGGATAGATAAACTTGCCATCCTTATCTTTCGGATGGAAGAAACCTGTCTCCGGATTAAATACGTTCCGGTAATTGTAAGAGCGACGCAAATAATAATCCGCCTCGTCTTTCTTTCCCAATTCTTGAGCGATCTGAGACAAGCACCACTCATCATAAGAAGTACCTAAGGTCACGGCGATCGGCTGACGTTTTTCCCAAATGGATACGTTAGGCACCGTTTCTTTCTCTCCCGGTCTCAAAGCGGGAATATAGCCATGTTCCTTGTAGAAATCATCCAACCAACCGGCGGGAGCGGCAGACCACGGGATCAAGGTCTTTTCCTCGATACCTTTCTTACAAGCGATATAAGCCTTTTCCAGCTCAAACCCACGCAAGCCCTTGCGGTAAGCGTCGATCACGGTAGCGACAGCATGGTTTGAGTTCATACGTCGTGTATCTCCTGTCACCTCCGGGAAGGTAGGCATCCAGTTAGTACCCATCTGCTCCGCCATCAAGAGATAAGAGTTGATAATATCGTTCTCACGCTCATTATCGATCAAGACACGCAGAGGATGTGTAGCACGGTAGGTATCCCAAATCCAGTCGTCCGTATAGAAAGGCCGTCCGCCATCCTCATGGATCTTTCCGTCGAAAGCACTGTAATAATGTCCGTCCTCGCTCAAACAGATCGGGCGTTCATAACAACGATATAAAGAGGTATAGAATACGGTCTTCTCATCCTTGGTACCGCCTTGTACTTGTATTTTACCTAAAGCGTCGTTCCAATCATTGCGGGCGATCTTCGCTACCACATCCACGTCGTAAGCGGCGATCTCACGCTCCAGATTCTTCTTCGCCTGTTCCTCGCTGATAAAAGAGATACCGTAGCGAACGCCAAGTTTCTTCACGTCCTCCCCGAAAGAAAGAGCGACAGCGGCATCCGTACCTTCCACGGAAGTCTCGTTATAATTGACACTGCCGGCAGACAATACACCCGCTTTCACAGGCTTCCGGTTCGTCTCGGCATATAAAAAGACTTTCGTTTTCTTATCTATATATTGATAACCGCTTACGGCGTTACCATTTACTTGCAACTGTCCGTTACGACTGTTAAATACCAGATAAGCCGGTCCCTTTTTCTCGAAAGAGAGCGAATATACGGCACTTTGATGGGATGGGGCGAAATCCACGTCGATTTCCTCATTATCCAGATATACCTGATAACGGTACGGCAAGATCTTCTCCCGGTCATAGCTATAAGCGATCACGGGTCGCAAGCCAGATTCGTCACCTTGATACGGACAGAGGTTGAACGCCGAGCGCTCACGATGGTTTGTCACGATAATAGGCAAACCACCCAGACGGTCGCCCGTGAAGTCCGCACGCTCCGGATATACACGTAGCATACTGTTCGGCAAATGCACGGTCGGGAAAGTAGGCACCAATAAATGGCTGATGTTTCCCATATAAGGATTCACGTAATCCACCGGGTCCATCGCCGAAGGAGAAGTCCCTCCCCCACCGGCGCATGACACCCATAGGAAGGCGGAAGCCAAAAGGGCCATCGAAGTTTTAAGCTTTGTCTTCATTTTGTCGATTATTAATTAATTATACGTTGTTTCTCGGCTGGAAACCTTTTTCCTTACTCTGCCGTCTTCGGACGATTCTCGGGGGCAGCTCCGAACTCCTTATTCGGCGTGTTGCCCATCACAAAGGTAAGATTTCCTCCCTTCATGATATCATCATACAGGATATAAGAATTGTTATAAGGTTTACCATTTAACAACACGGATTGGATATATACATTCTCCTTGCTGTTGTTTTGGGCTACGACCTCAAAAGTCTTACCCTCCGGCAGATGAACAGAAGCCTTATCAAATAACGGGCTACCGAACACGAACACGCCATTGGAAGGATTCACTTGGTAAAATCCCAAGGCAGACATGATATGCCAAGCGGACATCTGGCCACAGTCCTCATTTCCGATCACACCTTCCGGCTGGTCGGTATAGAACACATCTTGAATGTGACGAACTTTCTCGGCTGTCTTCCATTGTTCGCCGGCGTAAGGATACAAGTAAGTAACATGATGACTCGGCTCATTTCCATGGGCGTACATACCGATCAAGCCACTGATATCCGGAGAGGCGTTCTCTCCTAACTCACCTTCCACCAAGAACAAAGAATCCAGTTTCGAGATAAACGGAGCGTCGCCACCCATCAACTCGATCAAGCCTTCCGGATGCTGGGGCACGAAGAATGTATAATGCCAACCATTTCCCTCACAGAAATCGCCTACGCTATGTATGGACTGGATCGGATCGTACGGCGTACGCCAACTACCATCATTCATTTTCGGACGGATAAAGTTGATATCCTTATCGAAATACTGCGTATAATATTTACCACGTTTCAAGTAATTCTGGTAATCCTCCGTCTTTCCCATTTTTTTCGCCATCAAGGCGATACCCCAATCATCGGCTGCGTATTCCATCGCAATAGAAGTAGCCTCACGTACCTTATCACAAGGGATATAACCTTTTTCCAATACATACGGCACCCCATTCTGCTTCTCATAAACAGAGGAAGCGACCATATAGCGATACGCACGATCGGCGTCAAAGCCGGTAAAACCTTTCAGATAGGCATCCGCGATAATAGGCACAGCGCTATATCCCGGCATTTGATCCGTCTCGCCACCAATCAACGGCCAAATCGGTAATTTCTCTTGCTGGTCGTAAATGCTCAACATCGAGTTCACCAAATCCGACACATATTGAGGCTTGATAATCGTAAACAACGGATGCAAAGTACGATAGGTATCCCATAAAGAGAAAGTGGAATAGTTCTTCCACGTATTGTTCGTATACACCTTATCATCGTGGCCACGGAAATCGCCATTCGCGTCGCAATACAACGTCGGAGCGATAAACGCATGGTACATGGCGGTATAGAAAATCTTCTTGGCACGCTCATCTTTCGTATCGATGGAGATACAAGACAATTGGTCATTCCATTTATCGATAGCCTCGTTACGAACCTCGTCGAAATCCCAATGAGAAAGCTCCGTACGTAAGTTAGCCAAGGCATTCTCACAACTTACGGAAGAGATAGCGACCTTTACCAAGGCGGTCGGGGCATCTCCCTTAAAGGTAATCACTCCCTTAACGGACTCGCCTGTCAACTCATCATTGCCTGCGGCCTCATCATCATTGAACACGGCCAAGGACTCGATCGGTTGATCACATTTCAAGGTAAAAAATACTTTGTGACGTGGGCTCCAACCTTTGGAAAAGCGGTACCCCTCGATCGTGTACTCATCAATCTTCTTCAAATAAGTATCATACGCTTTATCACCGATACCCTCCTTCAAGTTGATCAAGAGGCGATGCTCGCTTCCCGACGGATACGTATAACGATGTAAGGCTACACGCTCGGTCGCTGTCAACTCCGCCTTTACGCCATTATCCATCAGCAAAGAGTAATATCCCGGAGCTACGGCTTCGTTGGCATGTTTATAATAGGAAGAAGCAGCTCCCTCTATATTGTCTTGCTCGCCACGGGCGGTACGCACCTCACCCGTATAAGGCATCAGAAGGATATCCCCCAGATCAGAACATCCGGTTCCGCTCAAGTGCGTATGACTAAATCCGATAATGATACTATCGGAGTAATGATAACCGGAACACCAGTCCCATCCCTTAAAAATATTCTGAGGACCTACTTGAACAGCCCCAAACGGAACATTCGCCCCGACAAATACGTGTCCGTGCTCTCCCGATCCGATATAAGGATCTACATATGCGGTAAAGTCTGTCTTGTTTTCCGTTTTCTCCGGTGTGGCACAGGAGTATGCGAAAAATGTCAGGCATATCGCTATGCCTGACATCAATGGTTTATGAATGAAATTCATCTTAATTGCTTATTTCTTCTTTTTACTAGGTTTTACAGAAATAGGGGAAAGTTTATTGATCCCTTCCTCGTTTACGGAGAATGAGTAAGGCATATCCTCCGGATTAATACCACGATTCATATTCGGCTTGTCACCCATCTTGAAATCGATCACGCCACCTTTAAACAAATCGTTGTGATCCAGATAATTCTTGGTATAGTTCTTGCCGTTGAACGTCATGGATTCGATATAGATATTCTTATCGCTGTTGTTCGGAGCGTTGATCACCAAGTTGTTTCCATTCTCAAAATGGATCGTAGCCTTCTTGAACAACGGAGCGCCCAATACATATTGAGTCGTACCCGGAGCTACCGGATAGAATCCTAACGCCGAGAATACATACCAAGCGGAAGTCTGGCCATTATCCTCGTCACCGCAATAACCGTCCGGACCCGGAGTGTACATCTTATCCATTACCTGACGCAGCCAGTATTGAGCCTTCCAAGGCTGACCCGCATAGTTGTATAAATAAATCATATGCTGGATCGGCTGGTTACCATGAGCGTAGTTACCCATATTCATCACGGTCATCTCACGGATCTCGTGGATCACACCACCGTAGTAGCTATCATCGAACAAAGGCGGAACAGCAAATACGGAGTCAAGCATCATCACGAATGAGTCCTTACCGCCCATCAAGTCGATCAATCCCTGAGGATCGTGGAATACAGACCATGAATAATGCCAGCTATTACCTTCCGTGAAAGCGTCACCCCATTTCAGCGGAGAGAACGGAGCCATAAACTCGCCATTCTCATTCTTGCCACGCATCAACTTGGTTTCCTTGTCATACAGGTTCTTATAGTTCAACGCACGACGGGCATATAATTCCAATTCCTTTTTCGGACGGCCTAGTTGTTTAGCGATCTGCCAGATACACCAGTCATTGTAAGCATATTCCAATGTACGGGCGGCATTCTCGTTGATCTTCACGTCATAAGGAACATATCCTAACTTATTATAATATTCATGCCCCAGACGTCCTGTAGAAGAGACCTTCGGATGAACGTTTTCCGTACCATGAATCAAACCCTTATATAGAGTCTCCAAATCGTCAACCTTCACGCCTTTCATATAAGCGTCTACCAAGATAGATGCCGAGTTATTACCAACCATACAACCACGGTGGCCCGGACTTGCCCATTCCGGGAAGAAGCCGCTTTCCTTATACGTATTGATCAAGCCCTCTTGCATCTCCTTGTTTACCGACGGGAACATCAAGTTCAAGAATGGAAACAAACTACGGAACGTATCCCAGAATCCGGTATCGGTAAACATATACCCCGGCAATACCTCACCGTTGTACGGGCTGTAATGAACCACCTCGCCTTGAGCGTTGATCTCATAGAACTTACGAGGGAACAACAATGAACGATAGAAACAAGAATAGAACGTACGATATTGATCCAAATCTCCACCCTCAACCTCGATCTTGCCCAGATGCTCATTCCAAACATCCTTACCTTTCTGAACCAAGGTATCAAAGTTATCGTTACCTAATTCCTTCATGTTGATAGCGGCCTGATCGAAGCTAATAAATGAGGAAGCCACCTTCGCGTGAACGATCTCACCTTTCTTCGTCTTGAAACCGATAACGGCTCCTACGTGGTTACTCGTTTGCTCTTTCGCTCCTTCTCTTAAGGTCGCGTCGGCGAACGTAGCCTCATAGGTGAAAGGCTTATCAAACTCGATCACAAAGTAATTCTTGAAATTATCGGGAACGCCACCGCTATTCTTCGTTGAATAACCGATGATCTTATTCTCCTCCGGAATTACCTTAATATAAGAGCCCTTATCCAAGGCATCCACCACGATATAAGAATGCTCGTTCTCCGGGAAAGTGAAACGGAACATAGCCGCACGATCTGTCGGCGTTAATTCCGTTACTACGTCATGCTCCGCCAGATATACCTTATAGTAATAAGCCTTGGCGATCTCTCCTTTGTGCGAGAACCAGCTCGCACGTTTATCTTGGTCGAACTCCGGTTTACCAACCACCGGCATGATTGCGAATTGTCCGTAATCATTGATCCACGGGCTTGGCTGATGGGTCTGTTTAAAGCCACGGATCTTGTTAGCCGTATATACATACTGCCATCCATCTCCCATCTTTCCTGTCTGAGGAGTCCAGAAATTCATACCCCACGGACGAGCGATCGCCGGATAGGTGTTTCCTGTAGACAACTCAAAAGAAGATTGCGTACCCATTAGCGGGTTTACATACTCTACTGGGTCAAAAGCCTCATTCACAGCCGCCACCGCAGGTTTCCCCACCCACATCAACATCGCCGCTAAAGCTAAAGCCCAAACGCTTTTTTTCTTCATGATATAGCTATTTAATTAATAATATAATTTATCCGTTTTTGTGTTTTATATTCATAGTTGGACTACGAATATCCATTTAATTAACATGAATAGAAAGTGATTCTCGTGTCATTTATTTAGAAATATCCCTTTCTTTCTTATGAATTTCTGGCATTATACGAATCTAGGTGCAAATCTAACAAAAAGAATTAGAAAAAAGAAATCCAATGAGCTAGATCATACCCTATTCATCGCACTTTTATCATTCCCGAAAAAGATTAAATATCACATGCGAGTTCCGTACGAACTATGTCTATTCGACAATATAATATTACATATAAATGTAATCAATCTAAACTTAATTAAAAAAACAAAGCAAAATGACAAAGAATGAATCTAAGCTATTGTCCCTTCAGGGGATAGCTAAAGCCTCAGCGTTCTGTTTGTTGCTTTCCGCTTTTTCTGTAAACGCCGCTATGGCCGTTCCCGCTTCCGCCGGCACGGTTGATGAAGTGATGGCAGTACAGCAGGGCAAGAAAGTGACAGGTGTGGTTGTTGATGGTACAGGTGAGCCTGTTATTGGCGCTAACGTGGTGGTGAAAGGTACCACGAACGGTACGATCACGGATTTCGATGGAAATTATTCATTGGAAGGTGTGCCCGCAGACGGGGTATTGGTGTTTTCTTATATAGGTTACTTATCACAAGAAATTCCTGTAGGTAATCAATCAATGATCAAGGTGACATTGAAAGAGGATACCCAAACATTGGATGAGGTTGTAGTAGTAGGTTACGGTACGATGAAGAAATCTGACGTGACAGGTTCTATCTCTACGGCTAAAGGAGATGATTTGGTAAAGAATCAAAGCTTTAGCGCATTGGATAACTTGCGTGGTAAGGTATCTGGTGTAAACATCTTCTCTAACTCTAGCCAACCGGGCGCTTATTCAAACCGTGTGGTTATTCGTGGTATCGCGACAATCAACTCTTCCTCTAATCCGTTGTATGTAGTGGATGGCGTTGTTATGGAAAACTTCGACTTGGTGAACCCGAATGATATCGAGTCTATGGAGGTATTGAAAGACGCTTCCGCAGCCGCTATCTATGGTGCTCGTGGTGCTAATGGTGTCATCATGGTAACAACCAAACGTGGAAAGAAAGATGGCGAAGGCGTCGCTATTAGCTACCAAGGTTCTGTTAGCGTGAGCTCGATAGCACGAAAAATGGATTTGCTAAATGCACAAGAGTGGACAGACACTTTTATGAAAGGTCTGGAGAATGAGAACAAATGGTTAGGAACCAATTGGTCTTTAAATCGTACCGATTGGTTTACCGACCGTAACTACTTTGATGCAAACGGTAATCCTATTTACGATACGGATTGGCAGGATGAGGCAACTCGCACGGCTGTTTCCCACAACCACCAGTTAAATATTCAACAAGCGGGTAAGAACTCTTCTATGGGTGCGTTCTTGAACTATACCGATCAACAAGGTATCATGTTGAACACCTATAACAAACGTTTGAACGCTAAGATGGCTTACGACGCAGATCCTACAAAATGGTTATCTACATCTGTAAACGTATTGGTTAACCACACGTGGGGCCGTTATACTCCTGAAGATGGTGGTGGACAGGAAGCTCGTCGTACCATGATCGAAATGTTGCCTTGGCTACCTGTATATGAGCCGGGTACAAATAAGTATACGACTAGCACGTCTCCTTCTTTGAGCGGTTTCAACTTGGAGGGTATGTCAAACCCAGTATTTATCTTGAACGATCAGCGTAGAATGAAATATAACACCCAGATCTTCGGTAACGCCGCATTGACATTCCACTTAGCTGAAGGCTTAGACTTGAAGACTCAATTTGGATTGGATAGCCATAATATCACTTATCGTGGTTATTCTTCTGTCGGTTTGAACAATATTTCTATGCCGAATGGTTGGGCCGAATATGAGAACTGGAATACTTTGTATTGGCAGGAAGAGACTTATTTAACCTATAATAAGGTGTTAGGCGATCATCGTATCAACGCTATGGCCGGTTTGTCTTGGCAGGAACGTACTTATAGAAGAAATAAGTCTAAAACAGAAGGTTTCTCCGACGACTTCTACGAGGATTACAATATGATCGTAGGTACAACCCCTAAATCTCCTGAATCCGACTGGACTCGTTGGGCGATGAACTCTTATTTCTTGCGTTTCGCTTATACCTATAAGGATCGTTACTCCGCTACCGTAACAGGTCGTATTGATGGTTCTTCCAAGTTTGGAGATAACAACAAGTATGCGTTCTTCCCATCAGCTGGTTTGGCATGGAATATCTCTCAAGAGGATTTCTTGAAAGATAATAATGTAATCAGTAACTTGAAACTGCATACCAGCTATGGTTTAACTGGTAACTCTGAGATCGATCCATATAAATCTTTGGGTAAGATTAAGTCGGAGACTTTATTATTGAATGGTACACGTGCGCCATATTCCTATATGGAAACGATGCCAAACCCGGATTTGAAATGGGAAAAGACCGGACAGTTTGATGTTGGTTTCAATTTAGGATTATTCCATAATCGTTTGAATTTTGATGTGTCTTACTACAATAAGAAAACAACTGACTTGCTGTTGGATTGTCCGGTGCCTCACTCAACAGGTTTCTCTACAATCTTCAAGAACATCGGTTCTGTTCGTAACCAAGGTTTAGATATCATGGTGAACGGTACTCCGGTACAAGGCGAATTTACTTGGAACTCTACGGTGAATTTGAACTTTAACAAGAATGAGATTCTTCATTTGGGTGACACCGACGCTGATGTTTACTTGTACGACTGGGTAGGAGGTGGTTCTATCCTTCGTGTTGGTGAAAGTATGGGTAGTTTCTATGGTTTGGTACGTAATGGTATCTTCACGGAAGAAGATTATAAGGCTGGCAAATGCGAGAAAAACCAAATCGGACGTCCAGACCGCTCAGAGTCTCGTGAGATCATTGGTAAAGGTTTACCTGATTGGACTGGAAGCTGGGTCAACAACTTCTCTTATAAGAACTTTGATTTAACGGTTGACTTCCAGTTCGTATGGGGAGTTGAGACTTTGCAGCGTTTCATGCACTCTACTTATGACCGTTTTGGTATGACTAATGGCTTGAGCAATATTCTGTATGACGGTTATAACGGTACAAATGCAGGTACGATGGAGCAAGCTATCTTCTTAGCTTATGACAAACCTCATGGTGGTGGAGATACAACGACAGACTCACAATGGGTAGCTAATGGTTCTTACTTACGTTTGAATATGCTTCAGTTAGGTTATACATTTGACTCAAGCGTGGCGAAGAAGGTCGGTTTGTCAGGTTTACGTCTGTATTTAAGTGGTAATAATTTGTTCCAGATTGTTTCCAAAGATTTCTTAGGTTACGATCCAGAGAGTACATCTGAGGTAAGTAGTTCTAGTGGAGTTTCTTCTGGTAGTCAATTTGGGCAGAACATGACATTCTTCTCATATCCGAGAGCTAGGACATTTACATTTGGTGTTAATGTAACGTTTTAATTAATCTCATTAAATTAGACATTAAAAAATGAAAAAAATATTAACAATTGCGGTTGCCTGTGCCGGGTTATTGAGCTTTACGGCTTGTAACAGCTTTTTGGACGAAGAGCCTAAGTCAACATTGACTGATGTAGCATACTATAAGACACAATCTCAAATGGAATCTAATGTAAACTATTTGTATCGTACGGGGGCGATCGGTAGTTATGTGGATTTCGGTAGTGCTTATATCGGGCCTTTCGCTTCCATTCAAGAAGAATTGACAGGATATTTCTCTAATTCTTATGAAGGACAGGAAATAGTTTGCCGTTATACCAGAGAATTGACCCGTCAACAAAACACGATGCAGTTAGCATCTAAGATGGACAAGGTTTGGGATGACTGCTATCGCGGAATTAACGTAGCAAATGGAGCGATTAAGCATATGCCTGAGGTACCTATGGATCAGGCTACCGCAGATCGCTTGACGGCTGAGGCTAAGTTTTTCCGTGCTTTCAACTATTTTTACTTAGTAAAGACTTTCGGAGCGGTTCCATTCTATACAGATCCCTATGAGCTGGCTGAGAACATGGAGCTTCCCCGTACGGAAACCTCAACCATCTATAACCAAATCGAAAGCGATTTGAAGGATGCGATGAATGTATTGCCAGAGGCTACTTTCGCCGCCAATGGTCATCGTATCACGAAGTATGTGGCCGCTATGACGCTGACTGATGTTTATATGTATCAGCATAAATATGCAGAGGCTGCTGAAACTGCACGTATTGTCGTTAATTCAAATCATAAATTAACAACAAATGATGATTTGGCGATGAATAGCGCATTTAACAAATTGCGTTCTACAGATGACTTGGATGAGGCTATCTATGCCTATGAGTATGATAATCAAATTAGTCCGAGTAACTGGTTGCCTACTTATGCTTTTGATGGTGACGCTTCTAGTAACGGTTTGTTTGGAACATATGCCATCACCCAGAAAGTACATGGACCGAATGACCGTTATCTGAATATTTATGAATCAAACGATTTACGTCGTCAGCCGAATCAGTTCTTCCATTGGACTTATACAAATCCGAAAACCGGAAAGGTTTGGAATTCTGTAGGTAACGCTGCTTGTTGTTGGTATTATTACGATGAGGATGCCTTACTTACTACAGGTCGTGGCACAAAAGACTGGAACGTATATCGTTATGCTGAAGCTTTATTGGACGCTGCGGAGTCAATCGCTCAATCAACTGGAGTGACTGCTGAAGCGGCCGGCTATTTGGCTCAAGTGAAGGCTCGTGCGAATATGGAAGGTAAAACCGCTGCGGAGATTGCATCATCTTTACAAAGTATGGGTAAACAAGCCTTCATCGAAGAGTGTTGGACTGAGCGTCTACGTGAGTTGCCTTTGGAATTTAAGATGTGGGATATGTGTGTACGTACAGGCATGTTCCCGAATATTTCCGAGACAACCCCGGGACAAGTAACCTACATTCCGTTAGTGGGCGCTAAGAACGCATCTGGGGCAACAATCAAAGAATCCGACCTATTATGGCCGTTATCCGTGAACGAGATCCAGCGTAACCCGAGTCTGACTCAAAATGATGGATATTCTGCAAAGTAATATTTTTTATTTTAATAACTGATGGCAGAAAGGGAAGAGTGAGTGATCATTCTTCCCTCTCTTTTTGCTTTTCGGCTTCCCTCCTATTTCAAATGTGAAGGTCATCCCTATCGGATGTTTAGGAGATTGAGCCATGTCACCTTTGGCAAAATGATACAAAAAGCCAAATTGCTTCCCTCTATAAACAAAAAATGCCTAAAATTGCTCTCTGCTATAAACAATTCATTATATTTGCGTATATAAAAGCACGATTATGGAGCGATTGATAGAGATGTATCGAAAGAAGTTGCGGTTTACCTCTACCGCCTTTATTAGAAGCACGATGTACGAGATTAATTGGGATGCCCGGTTGATCGGCATAAGAGGTGCTCGGGGAGTCGGCAAGACTACGTTGCTGCTACAGCATATCAAGCGAAATTTTCAGCAAGACGAACGAACCTTATATGTCAGCCTAGATAATATCTATTTCTCAGACAATCGGTTGTATGACTTCGCGGATCGTTTCGTGAAACGAGGAGGAACACGCTTATACTTGGATGAGGTACATAAATACCCCCATTGGAGCCAAGAGTTGAAGAATATATACGATGATATGCCAGAGCTACAAATTATCTTTACCGGCTCCTCCTTATTGGAGATTTTAAATTCGAGAGCGGATTTGAGTCGACGGGCAATCGTATATGAGATGCAAGGCCTTTCGTTCAGGGAATACCTAAACTATAATCTACAAACATCGTTACCCGTCCTGTCTCTTTCCGATCTATTGGAGAGGCACACGCAAACGGCAGAAGAATTAACGGCATCTCTAAAGGTGCTGGAGCATTTTCCCCGTTACTTACGGCACGGATATTATCCTTATTACAATGAGCTACCTGATCTATATCCACAACGTGTAGAAGAGGTTGTTAATATGACACTAGAGGTGGAGCTGCCACAATTGAGAGGAGTGGATATCTCCTATTTACCCAAGATAAAGCAATTGTTATTAATCATATCCGAGTCGGCTCCTTTTATCCCGAATATCAGTAAGCTCAGCGAAAGGATTGGTATCACGAGAAACGCTTTATTGACTTATCTGAGCGTATTAGCGGAAAGCAAGCTGACGTACAATCTACTGAAATCTGCTTTTGGCATCTCCCGCCTACAAAAGCCGGACAAGATCTACCTGGAGAATACGAACCTGATGTATGTCCTCTCGCCTTCGGAAGCGAATATCGGCAACATACGAGAGACGTTCTTCGCGAACCAATTGAAAAAGTCTCATCAAGTAACAATGAGCGAGACCAGCGATTTCTTGGTGGATGGAATCTATACGTTCGAGATCGGTGGTAAGCGAAAAGGGTACTCACAAATAGAAGGGATACCGAATGGTTTTATCGTTGCGGATGATATAGAAATAGGGTTTGGTAATAAGATTCCGCTGTGGATGATGGGCTTCCTGTATTAAGGAAGAAAGGGAAGAATAATCGCTCATCCTTCCCTTTCAGCCATCAGTTATTGAAATAAAAAGTAATTACTTCGCTGAATATCCCTCATTCTGAGTTAAATTCGGGTTACGTTGGATCTCATTTACAGGGATCGGCCAGTATAAGTCTGTCGCCTTAAATGTAGCACCGCTACCATTCTTAGCACCAATCAAATCAACAAATTGAACCTCACCCTTATTTGTAGCAGAGATTTGAGGGAATTTACCTGTACGGACACAGTCATCCCAAATCTTCATTTCCAACGGGAACTCACGCAAACGCTCTTTCCAGCACTCTTCGATAAAGGCTTGCTTACCTAATCTTTGAAGCTCTGAAGCAATTGTAGAGGCATCCTTACCTTCCATGTTAGCACGAGCCTTAACCTGTGCCAAATAGCCAGCAGCCTCGGCATTTACACCACTAGACTGGGCGATAGCTTCAGCGGCAGATAATAATGTCTCAGCATAACGATAGAAGTTCCAGTCTTTCGTACCCTTACCAGTCTCTAAGATAGCAGTCTCATCGTACCAGTACCAGTTACAAAGCATCTTCATATCCAGAGTTGTTCCATCAACAGGATGCGTATATGTACGATGGAAGAACTGGTTCATCTGAGCACGCAAGTCTTTCTCTCCATATACATTAAGATAACGCTCGCTAACACCATACACATTTACCCACAAAGAGTATTTGTTTCCAGTAGAAGAATTAGCGAAGAATGTCGGAGAAATCAAATTGAATGCGTGAACCGGGATATTACCGTTAGGAGAAATAGCCGCATCATATTCACGGGCATAAATAACCTCAGGCAGATCATCTGTTGTACGTAACTTATTGAACGCACTACCTTCCGCAAGGTTATCGTTAGTAGCCAAAGCGAATTTTCCGCTATTGATTACATCTTTCAATGGAGTAACCGCATTAGCGTACTCTCCTAGTCTCATGTAAACATCGGCCAGCAACATATCTGCCGCATATTTTGTCACACGATGACTATTTCCCGCGAAAGTAGCATTAGGTAAATTCTCTACAGCAAACTGCAAATCAGGAATGATAACTGTATTGAAAACCTCCGATGCGGCTGTACGAGTCGGATATTCAACCAAAGTAGCATCTTCTGTAGGCTCTGTAACCATTGGAACATCACCAAACATTTTTACAAGATAGAAATAGTTCAATGCACGGAAGAAACGAGCCTCTGCTTTATACTGAGCTTGATTATCCATTTCCACACCATCAACATACTTGATGACTGCATTCGCTACATTGATCGACTTATAACAACTTTTCCAAGTGTCATTAGTCAAATAATTACAACAAGATTGCGTAAAGTCCTGACGAGTCAACTGGCGAGCGTAGGAACAGTCTACTTCCTGTCCTTCATATTCATTCACGAAATAACCCGTTACCATGTTCATTACAGACAAGCTAGAACCTCTATAAGCACCCGTCATATTACCCATCTTATCGGGAGCACCATCACGATATAGATAATTGACATTGCCAATAATATCAGCACTTGTCTTATAATAGGTATCCAAAGTCAAGGATGACTTCGGATCCTCATCCAAAAAACTGTCACATGCGGTAAATCCTACCAATCCCGCACATAAAATAGCTGTTGTTAATATTTTTTTCATCGCAATTTTCTGAATAATTAATTAATTAAAATGTTACATTTACACCCAACGTAAACGTTCTAGCTCTCGGATAAGAGAAGAAGGCCATATTCTGACCAAATTGTTCTGGAGATACTGAACCGTTAGATGTAGAGATCTGAGATGTACTTTCAGGATCGTACCCATTAAAGTCTTTCGCTGTGATCAAGAATGCATTGTTCACATTCAAATATAGGCGTAAGCTGCTAAACGGAGTCTTTGCCAATTGATTTGAGTCGAAAGTATAACCTAACTGGATTAAGTTCGCACGCAAATAAGAACCATTAGCCACCCATTGGGAGTCTGTCAAAGTATCCTGTCCTGCGTGACCACCGTTGAACAACCAGATAGCTTGCTGCATAGAATTAGGATTCGTTCCATTATATGCGTCATACAAGATATTTGTCAAGCCATTAGTCTGTCCGAAACGGTCATACGTAGAGTGATAGAACTGTTGCAATGTTTGAACACCTGCGACAAATTGTAAATCCAAAGTGAAATCCCAATTCTTGTAACGTAATGTATTGATCATAGATCCAGTCCAATCGGGTACACCTTTACCTATGATCTCACGCTCAGAAGAACGTTTCGCACGACCGATCTGTTTCTTCTGGCAGTTACCTGCCTCATAATCCTCGATCGTATAAACACCTAAACGTTTGTAACCATAGAAACTACCTACGCTCTCACCAACACGTAAGATGGAAGCACCACTTACCCATTCGTTCTTCAAGATATCCTCGTCATTATCACCTAATGATAAGATCTTATTCTTATTGAAGTTCGCATTGATAGAGGTTGTCCAAGTGAAGTCTTTCGTGTCAATATTGCGAGTAGACAACATCAAATCCAAACCTTGGTTACGGATAGAACCGATATTCTTATAAACTGTCTCGAAACCTGTTGTATGAGGAACCGGGGCATCCAATAACAAATCAGAAGTCTTCTTGTTGTAATAAGAAGCATCTAACGTGATTCTATTATTGAACAAACCTAAATCGAAACCTATATCGAATTGAGCGGTCTTCTCCCATTTCAAATCAGAGTTAGGCAATCTATTTAAATAAGAATAGGAATTACGTGTTCCGTTCAACAATAACGTTTCGCTCTTAACTGTTGCCAAAGATTTGTAAACACCAATCTCAGAGTTACCAGTCAAACCATAGCTGGTATGCAACTTCAAGTTGCTGATCGTATTTTGGTCAGCCATAAAGTCTTCTTGCGTGATGTTCCAAGCTAAACCGGCAGATGGGAAGAACGCATATTTATTATTCTTACCAAACTTAGAAGAACCGTCATAACGGCCAGTAATAGTAGCAGAGTAACGATCCTTGAATGTATAAGCGAAACGCAAGAAATATGAGTTCATAGACCAACGTTCCCAGTAAGTTTTCGGAGCGTCAGGCTTCGTACCCGCATCCATATTGAAGTCTTCAAAGAAGTCGGTAGTGAAGTTTTCTGTATACATTCTAGAATAGTCATACTTGCGCTCCTGCCAAGACAAACCGGCCATAGCGTTGATACGATGCTCGCCAATCGTCTTGTTATAAGTCAAGTAAGTCTCTTCCTGCCAATAAAGAGTATTTGCGTGATATCTCTCCGCACGTCCATGTTGGTCATACGCCAAATTCACCAAATCACTTGGCATATATTTGTGCAAAGTCTTAAAGTTAGCGTCAACACCGAATTGAGTCTTCAAATCCAAACCTTCGATGATATGGAATGTCAAGGCTGCATTACCGAATACTTTCGTATTATAGTTCATATTCTTGTAAGTCTTCAAGATATGAACAGGGTTAGACATAGCCTCAAAGTCCATCGGCATGCCTTCCGGAGTATTAGTAGAAGTATACTTTCCATTGTATTGAACCGGCATCCAAGGAACCATCTCGATCATAGTACGACGAGCGTCCTGTCCACCGCCATCCTCAGGAGTAGAATTACCCCAAGTGTGGTTTACAGCTAAATTGACCGCTGTAGATAACCATGTCGTAGGATTGGCGTCATAAGCGATCTTCGCGTTCAAACGTTTTGAATAGGTATTCAACATGATACCTTGGTTATCAGTGTAGTTCAAGAATGCACCCATAGATGATTTCTCGCCACCTTGCTGAACATTCAACTGATGGTTATGAGAGATCGCCGTACGAGTTGCCTCATCCTGCCAATCGGTATCATAAAGAGGATTACCGTTAGAATCAAAGAAACGACGATCCGCAAACCAGTCCGCGCGATTAGTTGACCAGTTAAATGGATTACCATCCTTATCAGATCCCCATCTATTTTCATTCTCAATACCTTGCATGAAGGCATCACACCATTCTTGAGCGTTCATCGTATCCATCTTACGGGCGCGATGAGCCAAACTTACAGAGCCAGAGTAACTAACTTTTGTTCCGCCGTCTTTATTTCCACGCTTTGTAGTAACCATGATAACACCATTCGCACCACGAGCACCATAAATAGCGGTAGCGGAAGCATCTTTCAATACCTCCATAGACTCGATGTCATTCGGGTTCATCAAATAGAAGTTCTCCATTACCACACCGTCCACAACATATAACGGATCAGAAGAAGCATTGATTGTCGCTTGACCACGGATAACAACACGGCTACCATAAGCACCCGGCTGACTGGAGTTAGAGAAGATATTTACACCGGCAGCCTTACCACGCAAGTTGTCCAATGCACTAAAGTTCTGAGCTTTCAACATTTCCTCTCCTTTAGCTGTAGAAATAGAACCTGTTACATCCGATTTACGCATCGTACCGTAACCTACTACCACTACCTCATCCAAAGTCTGTGTATCTTCTTTCAATGTAACATTGATTGCGGATTGGTTGCCTACAGGAATCTCTTGAGATAAATAACCGATATAGGAAATCACCAAAACTCCGTCGGCGGGCACACCCTCGATCGTATAATTACCATCGAAATCCGTGATCGTACCGTTTGTAGTGCCTTTCACCACCACGTTTGCGCCAATAACAGGCTCACCTGTACCGTCAACAACCACACCTGTCACTTTCTTGCCCTGCTGTACTGCCATCACTTCATCAACCGTGCCTGCGGAAGCGGGAGCGGCCATAGCGGCGTTTACAGAAAAAGCGGAAAGCAGCAAACAGAACGCTGAGGCTTTAGCTATCCCTTGAATGGATAATAGCTTAGATTCATTCTTTGTCATTTTGCTTTTGTTTTTTAATTAAGTTTAGATTGATTACATTGTCTATGTAATTTTTATCGTTATAGATGGACATAGTTCGTACGGAACAATATAATTTTAGTATATTTAAGGGCCGATTTTCTTGGTTTCAAAGGGTGGTTTGTGATAAATGTGTCATTTTTATTAAAAAAATACTATAGATTTAAGTCTAGTTTACAAAAAAAGTTATACATTTGCCCAGTTTTTAATGATATAGACCATGAATGGCACACTAGTTCCGTACGGACTTAGAAAAGTATCATCGTCTTTCTATCACATAAATAATTAACTATCAAATATTAGCAGTAAAAGCACTTTAATATGGTTACAGCGAATAAATGTTAAATCCACTGATATTCAAGGCTAGGCTAAAATGGCACCAATATGGCTTCTATGAAAAAAACAGATAATGTATTCAAGGACTGGACAATATAAAAAAACTCTGCTCTTCTTAATAATCAAAAGAAGAACCATATTATCTACAATCTTTCTACCCAAAATACCATAGGCACTTATTCCCACAAGGCTTGAAATCCAATAAGGCATTACCCAAAACAGAGCCTCCCACAACACTCTCCACTCATCACCCTAACACAAAAGAGTCTTCAGGGCTTACCCGATAGATCGTAGGGATAACCTAGCTATGTACTTTTATCTGCATTTTAATTTATTGATCGCACGTTTCACGTCATCCAACTTGCTTTATGTCAGCGATATGCTGTGAAGGCTGTGAAAGGATAGCGCAGAAGAGCTTACAAGGATTTGTTACGGTTAAGCCTTCCTATTGGATAAAAATATTATCGGCAGTAGCTTGCTCTATCTGCCGATGAAATCGTTTCACGGCAGTGATACGATCGTTTCACCTATGTGAAAAGATTATATCACATAGGTGAAAAGATCTCTTCACGGATGTGAAATGATCAGATTGTGTAATGCTTGGTTATACTATCCCTTGGTAGAATATATTTACGGCGCAGATTTTACGATTAATTGTCAGAATACTATAATTCATCTTTATCACATCCTCGGAATACAAAGACGTTGTTAGCGTCTCTACGTTCATCTTCACAGCCTTCACAACATATCGCTGTAATCCAATGAATTACACATACGTAAAACGTGGTCGATGCCAAACTTATGGGTAAACGGACATAAGACAAACGAGATAAGGGCGGGGAAAACCCGCCCTTACAATACTACCAAGATAATTTTATAAACTTATTCTCCCACGGAGCGAAACTCAACGGATTCCCCGAAACTGGGTCTCCTACGACATCACAAACCGTAGTTTTCACAAAATTAATTTTATCTGAAGTTACAGAGAAAGTAGCGGGCTTCCCACCTATCTCACGTAACTGAAGCATAACAGCGTTCTCGCCTTCCACTGGCCGCATGTTCACCAATAGCAGGTTCTCCGGTACGATCTTGAAAATGGAAGCTGATTGGAGAAGCTCCACCTTTTTATCTCCGGCAGGCAAAACACGGGTCAAGAACGGAATCCGGTTTTCCCAAGCGAACTTAGTCGCATACTCAATAGAGTTGTCTTTCGAAGACTTGACAAAGTAACTCCATTGCATCTCTCCCATTTGGTCCGCATTGAAATTGGTTACCCAATAGTTGTTCATCGGCCATGAATACATATTCGTGGACTGAGGTACGGCTCCGGCCTTATACCGCCCCGTATTGATCGCCCCAAATTGCATTAATGGTATTTCTTGGCTACCCATCACGACCTGCGACTCCGCATTACGAGCCGTAGCGAAGTTTTGCACCGTGTACCAATCGTTAGAGGAACCCGGGATTTGGTCTACACCCGCCTCAATCGATCCACCGGGTACATCTAAATGGATCCTTCCTCCTTCAACCTCGAACGGGAAAGCGATATAAACCGCTTCCGGATCTGTTACCGCCTTTTTACGCAAGCGATAGACTACCTCGATTTTCTTTGTTACGTTAAATACACGGAATTCCACCATCAAATTATTCGGCTCACGTCCCGCTACTGTCTCTCCCCGGAAACGATACGTATCCCAGACATCGCCTTTCTCATATTTCTCGAAACGCATCTTCTCGGGACGACGGCGGAGGAATTGGGGAGCACGATATTGCTCCATCGGATGACGGCTATCGGCAATCTCATAAATAAACTCTCCCATCTCCCATTCCGCATCCGGCGTAACCAATTGTTTGTTCAAATCCTTATCGTACAATTTACGGATCGTGCCTTTACGGATATTGAAATCAATGGCATACCAAGGATTCTCCACATGCATCTCTTTTAATTCCGTTGCGCCCTGTATTTCCGGACGTGGCGCATCCTTTACCTTTATATAATACTGAGCATATCCCAAGGCCGGGACATCTTTCACGTAAAAGCTCCAATAAGTACCGTCGGAACGGCTTTCGCCAGCTTGAGCGGGAATTACGTTGCCTGCCGCGTCCACGATCTCGAACGCCTTGTCTTTCGGTAGAATCTGATGATCGACATAGGCTTTAGCGATACCGCTATAACTCCAGTTGAGCGTATTGAATACGGCGATAGACGGAACGTCGCTCTTGGGTACGAACGATTGTAAGATACCCATAGTGGCCTCTCCCAGCAAACCGGAATGGCGATAGGCTTCCCACGCGTACGATTGCTTCAAGGAGCGTTGTTCCCAAGTCTCCAATCCATAAGCGTTACGTACGCTCTCGCTATGACCGAAAGTATGCTCGTCGTAGAACAAAAGAGCTTTGTTGATGTCCTGAATCCGATCATTGATATCCGTCGGCAATTGAGCGCCTAGCATTTTGGCGAATGACAATCCGGCTTGGTTCGCGATGATATCCGAGTGAGTCACACGAGAAATAGCGGCTTCACGGGCACCGGAAGCGAAACCATCCGTCCACCAATCCGGCCAAGCTCCACGAACGGTCTGAATACGATCCGCATATTGACTCTCTACCGTCTTAAAGAACTCGCTGGCTACCGCCGTACGTAATTTCGGCCATTCATATTTCTCATTCCATTTCTGTAGCATCTCACAACTTTTCGTAGATGGAGGCGCGTTATCCGTAAAATAACCCGAATGCTGGGCGGCCAATATATCATACGGATAGTTTTTCGCTTCCATTTGATCCAGATACGCTAAGACCCGTTCCTCGAACTGCTCAAAATCATCAGTATGGATGCCAAAGAAATTTCCTTGGTTATAATGCTCGGCACGATAGGTCAAGACCTTCTTCCCGGAAGGAGATTCCCACCAGAATACGGTAGGTTTATCAAAACAGATCAACGCCCGGTGACCATGGGTTCCCATATTCACATATTTCACGCCGGCATCCGCGAAATACTCGCTGAAGCACCAACCGATACCATTCACGTCGTCTTGCATAGCTACCTCGGCACGCATCCCGTTCTCACGGAATTGCTTGATCGGATAAAGGGAGGCGGCGAGCGTTTGCTCATCGGGTAATTCGTCAAAATTCAAATACATCGTAGCTAATTCGATACGACCCTCTTTTACCCGCTGCTTCAGGCGAGCGATCTGTTCCGCCGGACGGCATTTCAAATATTCGCTAACCGCCCAAGCGATCTCGCAAGTCCAACGGAACTTAGCGAAATCCGGATAATTATCCGTAGCGTCGCAATAATCCAACGCATAATCAATATATCGCAGATGTTCCGCTAAGATTTCCATTTGGGAACGGGTATAACCAATATCCGTATGCGTATGTTGCACCATATTCATCTGCCAATGACGAACCGGTTTTACGGTAACCGTCGTTTCCTCTTTCTCTTTCCCACTTGTCAGCGTCAACGGTAATTGGCGGGTGGCGCTAACCTCGGGTATCTCGATTTGGAACACATTACCTCCGGACACCAATTTCTCCTTATGGCTTTGCTCGCCTAAACGGATCGTCACCGTAGAAGGCTCCCCCTCGTGTCTCACGGAGATCTCGACCTTTTGGGTCAGTCCGTTTTTCGATTTAAAAACCGCCGGCAATACACGGCTCTTGACATCCGATAATCCCGGAGACGCATGGACCGACAATGTCCCGATCAACAAAGCCAATCCTACTGATAAATAAGTTCTTTTTTTCATCTTATCGTGTTTTTATAGATATAAGTCCTATATACAACATACATATTAATAATAGCATCAAGCCGGCTACCTGCCCGAACATATCGGCCAATCCTCCCATACAAGGCGTAATCAAGGCGCCTCCTGATACCCCCATAATCATCAAGGCCGAGACCTCGTTCGATTGCTCCGGCCGATGTTCCAACGCGAAAGAGAACAGGATCGAAAACACATTCGAGCAAGCCAAGCCAACCAATACGATCATAACGCCCATGCTCCACAAGCTATCCGAGATAAGTAGTCCTACGAAAGCAAGGATAGCGATCAGCATACTTCCCCTTAAGAAAGGTCGTGACGAGATCTTCGCCAACAATATAGCCCCAAGGAAAGAGCCTCCGGTACGAGCGGCGAAATAAAGGCTACTCCCTAATCCAGCCTCTTGCAACGGCATGGATAACTTTTCAATCAATAGCTTAGGGATCGTCGTATTCAGACCGACATCGATCCCGACAATACACAGAATCCCCAAGAAAAGCATCCGTATCCTCGCGTCTTTACATAAAGCCAATGTAGAGGCGAACGACGCTTCTTGCTCCTCTCCTTCCTCTTTACCCGGAATAGTCGTTATCAACCAGATAATAGATAATAAGGTAGTCACCGAGTAAACAATGAATATCAACTTCCAATCTCCCCAGAAAGAGGAAGCGATCCCCGCGATAATCGGGCCCAAGAAGGAAGATACCGCCTTAATAAACTGCCCTAACGTAAGCACGCTCGTTACTTTATCCGGATTTACCACCCGGGCTACCATCGGGTTCAAGGACACTTGCAAGATCGTATTCCCAATTCCCAGCAAAGCGAACGCGAATAAGATACAAGCAAAGTCATAGAAGAAAAGAGGTATCAGCATCGCCAAGGTCGTGATGGCCAAGGCTACGACCACCGTGTTCCTACGCCCGTGCCGTCCCATCCAGATACCGGTCGGGACAGAGAACAGGACGAACCAAAGAAAGACCATCATGGGTAATAGGTTCGCCAACGTATCGGACAAGCCAAAATCCATCTTCACATAATTCGTGGCAATTCCCACGACATCCACGAATCCCATCACGAAAAAGCCGAAAAGGATCGGGAATATAGCGGAGTTCGTACTTTTAGTTCTCATATCCGTCTTTTGGTTGGTTACCCATTTCTAAAACCAAACGTCCACCCTGAACAATCTCCGAGAAAGGAATACGAGTATCCGTCAGTGTTTTTCCGTTTAAGTCCATTGATTGCACGTAATCATTTTGCTTGCTATTATTACGGGCCTCGATCACGAATTCCTTCCCTTTATAATAGCGGTCATTCAGCTGGATCGTAATCTTATCGAACAAAGGACTGCCCAAAGCGAAAGAAGGCGCTTGATCCGTCAAGCCTTTCATATCGAACAGGCCTAAGGAAGAGATCACGTACCAAGCCCCGAGCTGGCCTTGATCCTCATCTTGTCCGTAACCATAACCATGGATGCCATCCGTACCATAGAACTCATTCAAAATCGCCCGTACCCATTTTTGCGTAAGAGAAGGGCGACCGGCCTCGTTGAACATCCAAGAGATGTGCAAACAAGGTTGGTTTCCTTGGTTATACAAGGTTTGCAAACCGGCGAAAGCTCCTACTTCCGTGCCTCCGCTAAAGATTAATTTACGAGACACCGTGAAGATGCTATCCAACCGATGGTTAAACACGTCCGCGCCTACTTTTGCGACCAAGCCTTTCGCGTCGTGCGGTACATAGAATGTATATTGCCAAGCGTTACCTTCTTGGAATCCGCGCCATACTTGCATCGGATTGAAGTCCTCGATAAACGTACCATCCTTCTTTTTAGGACGGACAAAATTACAGGAAGGGTCATAGATACGCTCCCAGCCTTTCGACAAGTCCATCAAACGGTTATAATCGTCCGTCTTACCCAGTTGCTTCGCCCATTGGGCCACGGCCCACGCGCTATAAGCATATTCCAAGGTATGGGAGGCGGAGAACATAAAAGCCTCGTCCGGCCCGTCTCCCTTATCCAAATGAGGTACATAACCATACTCCACGAAATAGCGGGTATCCACCTTTCCCGCGCCCAACGGACGATTCTCCCCATCCAGTTCATTCTTCAAGCAAGCCTCATAAGCCGTATTCACATCGAAATCCCGGATGCCGCATTGATAAGCACCGGCGATAATCGTACTTAATAAATTCGTACCTACACCGGAGACATAACGGCTATTGGCGATTCCATCCGCCAGCCAGCCAGCGTCCTTGTACACCAACAGATGGCTGCTTATATAATCCGAATAATACTCCGGATAGGCCAAAGCCCAAACCTGTGTCAGATTCCATTGCGCTCCCCAAGCGGCATCGGTATTGTATAAGTTATGTACCGGTTTTCCGTCTTTCAAAGGGATTTGTCCTACCGAACCGTCATTTCTCGGATAAGCGCCATTTACATCGCTAGCCAGGCCACGCCCCAGCAAAGCGTGATACAGACCGGTATAGAATTTCACCTTATCCTCTCGTACCGGAGTCTCCACCCGGATACGTCCCAAATATTCTTCCCATGTTTGGCGAGCGGTTTCCCTTACCTCGTCAAACGTAAGGGTAGCGGCCTCTGTCTCCCTATTTAACCGGGCATTTTCCACGGATGTATAGGAAAGCCCCACTTTAGCGGTTACCGACTCTTGATCCCCAGTATGGAAAGTCAAATAAAGTCCGGCTCCCACGCCCGTCGCTTTCCGTGCGTCCGGACGGATATCCGCTCCGTTGAAAGCGCCATATCCAACGGGAGCCTTATCTAGCACCGCCGAGAAATACAAAGGAACCGATGCCCCGGGTTGATATTTCCTCACATACTCAGGCTCGGTAATCA
>OHJP01000102.1_pt1 | contig 51423 bp, 50 predicted proteins | sample 1568591 | NCBI WGS metagenome assembly OHJP01 (sample SAMEA3879567, study PRJEB24766) | human gut metagenome | biome: human-associated habitat; feature: feces | place: USA | collected 1985/1987
ACACCAGGAATAACCCACTTCCTAAGTACTCCTTCCAGAAATAGATATATTAAAAAAATAATGAGACATTTTTTCATTTACCTGCAGCCACTTTAAGTAGAAATTCATTATATCGTTGTCCGTATGCCTGCCATGAAATATTAGACACCGCATTTGGTGTCAGATAGCTGCGAACACAGTTTCTCGGTTGCTGTTCAGCCTTTTTTAATGCTCTAAGTAGAGTGTCTGACAATGAATCTACGGTATACTCCGGCATCTCAAATAAAAAATCATGATCATCAACTAATTTTTTCAAGTCAGGACCACCCGTATCATGAGAATAAACCAATGGTAAACCACACGCCATAGCTTGAAACAGAACAAGACCGAAACCATCTTCCCTTGATGGCAAACAAAAGACCTTAGCCATTGAATAATAGTACGAAAGTAATTTTTCATCTACAGAGTCGATATGCCTGAAATTCACATTATTCGGAAAAGGATAATCTGAAGATAATGGACCGACATGCAATAAACTTAATTTTTTGTTTTCACATGCATTAACAAGTAGGTCAACACCCTTTCTCAAAGTCCAAATACCAACTATTATAACATCAAATGCCTTTTCATAATCTAATTTTGTAGGGAAAAACCAAGATAAATTCACACCATACGGATTTACGAACAATTTTTTCTCTATAATTCCTTGTTCTATAAAACTCTCTCTTGAATGTAACGAGGGTAAAATAATATAATTCGCCATTGCATATTGTTCTAGCTCTATAGGTATATCTTTTGAAAATACTCTTTTCGAATTTGGTGTATTGTTCAATATTGTATTCTGAGCGAGAATATGTTTACAACCTCTATCACATAGAAATAATGCATTGTATTTATTTATAGCCTTCTTCGCTGATAGTAACGCACATCCGCTAATTCCAATAAAAATATCACATTCCCGCAGTCTTATGGCTGCCAAAAAATCTACAATACGAACGACTAAATAATAAATATATCTGTTCCAATCATAGGGTAAATGAATCTTTCGAAAAATAAACATTAAGGGAGCACATATAATAAAGAACGAAACTATATTTTCCTTAGGTAAGCCGAACTTTAGACATCGACGTTTTGAAACCATTGTGTAAAAAACAACATCATGTCCATTATGAATATGCTCTTTCGCCATATTCAATAAGTGGGATCTACCAGGTGTAACAACCGCAATTCTCATATTCTACTTAATTTGATTAGTACATGTATGATCTTATTTTTGCAATGAAAAATTTTAAATAGCGAAGGACAATTAGAATATAACTACATACTCGATTGCTACTCGTAGCAATCAGAGAATTTCTGTATGGAGTCAGATTTTTGTATCTAAGATATTGTTGTTTATATGGATTTACACATTCAAAGTGCCAAGGTTTAACGGCTCCAGTAAAATGAACTATGGTTGCTTCTTTCCATAGAAATCGTATATATTTTTTTTGTTCCTGTATAATTGGCGGCGGGAAAACAAAATATGAAGCTTGTGCGTTATATTTCGGATGTATAAATCTGATACTTCCTGACAATACCTCATTTATGGCATCCTGATCAGGCAATTTGACCTTATCATTGCTCTTTAGAAAGACTACAAATTTTTCTTGAATATTGTTTAGTCTCCAATATTCAAGGTTTATTAGCAATACTCCACTATTAATATAGCCTTTTGAAAAATCACAAGTTAGATATTCCTTTGCCAAATTTTGAGATTTTATAGAATCTGGGACTCCAGCTAACGAATGATGTGATATATCTATATTCCATAACTCTGAAATAGAACCATTCACAATTATGTCACAGTCCAGATATAAGATTTTTGTAATATTGGGAAATAAGGAAGCTAATAATAATCTTGAGTAGCAAGCCAAAGAATAGATTCCGGTTGGCGGGAAACCTTCAAACATACTTTCGGATATTTCAATGACATCTATCTTCGTATTATATTTAGCACATATACTTTTTATGTTATTGATATTTTCCGATGCACAATTTATTGTAAGCAAATGGATCATAAAAGACTCATGTTGATTTTTTTCCAAAAGAGAAACAATTGCAACACAACAATACTCGCAGAAAGTATTATTGGTAGAAAACACAACATTTATCATATTATTTTAGTTTTATATTTTTTACAACAACTTACTTGGAAAATTTACGCAGTTGTCTTAGACAACATAGTAACGTGTGGCTAACACTTAATGGCAAAGACAATACATATATAAATAGCTTGCGTTTAACGGAGGGCAAATAATATGAATTTCTAATATGTCTAACTTTATACTGTTCTCTATGTAATGTTTCTCTACATTTGCAATTCGGTGTGTCTGAATTCAAATACAGATTATATAATGCTAATATTCTCTGTGCATATCCTGTGCGTGTCAACACCTTAGCCATATATGCAGAATCCAATATTTGGTAATATCTAAATAGTTTTGGAACAACAGAGAGAAATATATCCGAGGCTTTAAATAAGTTATCAACACCTTCTTTCCCTAAACGAGATAATGATGTATCAGATACCTTTCCATAATACATATAATGATAACCGTTATATGCAGATAGAATAATCTTATTTATCAATAGATAATATTCAAATACGAAAATATGGTCTTCATGATAGGATAAATCAGTTCTAAAACTTAATCTATTTTTTTTTATAAGTTGCAAATCAAACAGTTTATTGGTTGGTCCTCCATCACGAAAAAGATCATATTTTACAATTAATTCATTGGCGAATTTTATTGAAGCCTGTTCATTCCTATAGTTAAAAGAAAGATATACTTCATAAGGATTTTGAGAAAGCAGGCCACTAACAACGATCGATTCTTTAATAGGATTCCTATCTGCAAAATCCTGTAAATAGTCAGACTCAATCCAATCATCGCTATCAATAAAGGTTATGAAATCGCCGGATGCCTGTTCTATACCTAAATTTCGGGCGCTACCGACTCCTCCATTCGGTTTGTGGATAGTCCTTATCCTGTCGTCTTTCATCGAATAACTATCACATATCTTACCGCTATCATCAGAGGAACCATCATCGATTAATAGCAGTTCCCATTTTACATACGATTGGCTTAATACACTATCAATGCACTTATTTATGTATTTTTCAGCGTTGTAAACAGGAATTACTATCGAGATAAATGGTAGCGTTGCTTCTTCCTTTGTATGTAAATCCATATTTATTCAAATTTCACTAATTATTTATTGTTAAATCAAGATCTCTTTCCTAAGAAAAGGAAACGCAGTAATCTGTATTTCTCAAACATTGCTTGTAACATGATTCCTCCACTAATGGCGAGTAGAATCCTAAGGTAAATATTGATAGATTCACATGACAAAACAGCGGCATGCAAATAAAATATTGTCAAACTATTTCTACCGCATACTGATAAAATCGATTGAATAGGAGTGTTTCTACACAACATAGCCATTTGGTATAATGCAAAACCAAATACAATAGGTATCAATAAGTCCAATAAAATATGATTATAAACCATACTGGCCATGTTTAGCTTATATTGGAAAGAGATTAGCTTGAACCCAAAGATTATAATTATAGGCAAAATAGCAAATGTAATATGCCATCTCTTATAATTATACTTCTTAAATAAATCACCTACAAAAATATAGGGAATAGCACCTATCGCAGTATCAATGCCCCAAGGCAGACATGGCACATAATGACATAAGGATGCAATATGTATAATAACGTAGGCTAAAATTACCCCCCCTGTGTGATAATCTATTAATTATCAATAATTTAAAATTTTGTTTAGATGCTCTGATTGTACCATATGCAAAAAGTGCAATAAACAGGGAACCGATATACCAATAGGGGAAACTGTATTGTGTAATGTTAAGTCTTCCTGCAAGAAGTGTCTTGACTAGAAATTTTCCAACGGAGTCATTCCCCATAATTAAATAAAAAAATGTACAATAAGAGAAGTAGGGAATGGCAAGAGAAATAAATTTATGTTTAAGCAAATTCTTGTTTTCAAATGAAATCCATTTATTGGTTAAAACCCCTGTAATCATAAAGAAAACAGGCATGTGAAACCAAAATACCACTTCGTTCCAATATTGGGGTAGAAGTGATGTGTGTCCTATTACTACTAAAATGATGAGGACACCCTTCATTATATCAAATTCTTCAAGACGATTCATAACTCTGAATTGTAGTTCAAGGAGGTATTAATAATTAACTATTTCTACTCCTTGGCTGCTGTTTTTTACATATAAATTGCCGTAGCCTTAGGAAAGTTTCAAACCCTATGATATTACAAATTCTATCAGCTTTTGAGCCTTTGTGAGGGTGGGATGGCTGTAAACCCAATTTGATTATCTCATTTTTTGCTGCCTTGTAAATCTGGGAGTTGAACCGTGCCTTGCACATTACCAATGCGAAATTTCTGGCAACACCCCTATAAGCTTCTACTGATTTTCTTTGTGCGAATAATATTTTCGCCTGCTCTTTATACGATTCTAATAAGGCGGTCAGTTTAGTGTTGCTAAAAATATCATAGGTACTTAGAGACGCATAACCTCTACGATAATATACTTTCGCCTCGGGACAGAATATTACTTTAGAACCAGAAGCTAGAACTTTAGAAAAATAAACGCCATCATCGTTAATTGTAAAGCGACAGTCCCAGTATCCAGCACTCTTTATCAATTCTCGCGACATCATCCAGCAGGATGTCAGCATCATTTCACCCTTGTTCAACATTTCTATAAGCATGTCAATCGGAGTATGGTAATTTTTATAAACGCACCGTTTGGGAAATGTACTTTCTTCAATGTTCAAATAAAATGTATCCCATTTGCATGACACTATAGTGTACGGATCGTTCTCTCGCAATATTTCTATTTGACGTTGAACCTTATGGTGAGAAATAAAATCATCACAGTGCATAAACATTATATATTCGCCTGTAGATTCTTTTAAAGCTCTGTTTCTCGCCGAAAATGCGCCCTCATTTGGTTGAGAAAATACTTTTACCCCCCCAGTTTACATTTATTAACATATTATTTCACAATATTATACGAGTCATCGATAGAGCCATCATCTACAATTATCAGCTCAATATTCCGATATGATTGTGCCAAAATATTATCAATGGTATAGGGTAAAAATCTGGCTCCATTATAAACCGGCATGCATATAGAGACTAAGGGATATTCCGATTCTTGCATTGCTTTATTCTATTAGTTATAAACATTATGATTTGCTGGCGTTCGATGGAATTTATTCCAAACGAAAAGCAAATAGTTATACACAGCAATTCACTTAAACATAATCCACAGAATATTTCCCAGTTAGTATTTGAAAGGAATGATCTTATAAAAAGATGGATAGCAATAAGAACAATTGTGACTTTCCCTATCGGGTATAAAATCTCTTTGGAATATTCCCGATATGAAAATTCTATATATGGTAACACTATCCATATACGAGCTATTTGGGCAATATACTCGATACACAAGTAGGAAACCATTACCGTAAACAGGGAAAATTGAAAATACCTCAATCCGATATAGGCCACAGGTACAGCCATCAGTAAAATTGTTCCTTCTATTATCTGGAATCGTTTGATTTTTCCGGTTGCATTTATGGATTGTATCAATGGCTGGCGTAATGGAGTTATGAAACATACCAATAAAATAATCTGTACTAAAAACACAGTATCTTCCGGAATACGTACTAGCCATAGGTTCAATATAAATTCAGTATAATTCAATATCGGAAATGCGACCATCAGCATAAGATAAAATCCATATTTAGAACATATAATTACCAGTCGTCTCATATATGACAGATTGCCACCCGCATAAGATTTTATTATTTGCGGTTGTAATGCCATTTGATAACTTTGGATAAAGGTATTAGTGATATTTTGAATTTGTACGGATATGCCTCGGGCAGCATTGACAACAGGACCAAAGAACATATTTAAAACAATGTTCAAACCTTGCCCACAACCAACAAATGCAAGGTCTCCATTAATCTTCCACCCTATAAAAACCGCCATCTGTTTTGTCAGATGCTTATCAAAGCCCATATGAGAATGGGTGACTGAGAAATTTTTACGACAAAACCATCCATAAATAATACGCACTGTTATTTGTAAGACACACATGAGGATCGCATATACTATTAACCTGTCAGCATTACCCAAAAGTAGTAACGAATAAACAATTCCTAATTTGGCTATTGACTCAAATACAGAAATATACGCAAAAGCATCCATTCGTTCATATGCAATAATAAGCGAATTATAGGGTACACTTATCAATGAAATAGTACTAGTAAGCACAGAACATTGTAAAACCCAAAATGCTGCCCCCATGCGATCTGCCGGAATATTCATTTTATTATATAAAAACCATACTCCAACAATTTCAATTATGACTGCCAAAAACAAAGCTACGCTTCTGTGGATAATCAACAGAGTGGAAAATGTATGTCTTTCTTTATCTTTATCTCCTGCTCCTATTGCATACGTGAGGAATCTTGTAGAAGCACCGGCTAAAGACCCATTTACAAATCCCAATACGATTACGATTCCACCTACTACATTATAAATACCAAAATCTATAACACCTAAAATCTCCAGTACTGCTCGAGAAGTGAATACCGATATACCTGTAGTAATCAGCATTCGTATGTAAAGCATAATGGAATTCTTGGCTATACTAGTTTTCAACGTAGACATGGAATAAAAAAAATAATTTGCAGAAAGGACTAATCCAAGAATTAATCACTTTTAGTGTCTGTTTTTATGCGTTACAAAAATTATATAATCTTGAAGGATTTCAAATTCAATTCATACATACGACTTACTGTCTCAAGAGTATCTTCATATTTAATTTGCACTCTATCAATCTCCACTTCATAAGCCATTGGAAGGTTTAATATACTCCTTAATTCACTAATTATCGCATAAATGACATTTATCACCGCTTCGATTTTATTCTTTGATACATAACTTTCATCCAGCGGATAAGAATATGAGAGTAAAGATTCTTGGATTTTTCTTATCGCATTGTCCACATAAAAGCAGGTATCTAAAATCTTCAGATTCCTAAGTTCTGGCCTGTTCTCTTTCTTTAGAATTTCTGTGTATGCTGTAGAAACTAAGTAGGTAACTTCATAGTTGAATTTTGCAGCCAAACTTTCCGCTTCTAATTTTTGTGCTATATGTGATTGGTTTTTTAGGAGACAAAAAACGGCTTGATACGATTACGATATATGTTAATAAATCCTTTTGAGATAAATAAAAGCCCTAAAAAGGAAAGAGATACAATGGGGATAAAAAGAAGCATATTAGAAACCTCTTTTTCTATATACCCTGCTACACAAGCAGAAATGACACCAGAGAATATAGGTACCGTAATCTCATCTATTAATTGAGACCTGTCATCCTTTCGTCTTTGTTGAATTTTTGATAATTTGCGATAGATATGGTAGCGTATATTTGAATAATCCGTCCTCATTTTTTACATAATTTATAATTCCCGGACAAGGTGTTGTACAAATCTTTAATGGGTGTATTGTCAACCATTGCCCCATGTATTATATCCAAATGCTTTATCAGAGGTCCAATCAAAAAACGATAGCATAATAGATATCTGACATTGTAAAATTCAGCGTATGCATAATTCATTTCCATACATTGTTGATGTAAGCCCGGTGTTGAATGAATGATCTCTATTGTATTTGTTACTATTCTCTCCATGTCTACCGGGATTTTTAATGAATGTTTGCGTTTCCTATAAGACCGCATGGCTGTTTTGATTTCAGCTTTTGATATGTTTCGCAAATTCTCAGTTCCATTAAGCTTTTCTTGAAGATAGATAATACCGTTTTTATATGCACTCTTATTGGGGGCTTTTACATGATTATGCCCTATTAAAGTAATCGCATAAATTAATCCTCTATTTTTACAATAGTCTATGCGCTTGTCTTTGTTACCTTCCTTATAATAGATTTTGTTATAGCGAGCAATTCTAATTCTATTCAATAAATACATAATGTGCTACAAATTTGATTTAGTCCCTCCTGAAAACATCCCTCGTATAAACTTTATCCTCCACATCATTCAAATAAGCATCATATCTATTGGCAATAATCGCATCACTTTGCTTTTTGAACTCATCTAAACTATTCACCACCTTGCTGCCGAAAAATGTACTCCCATCTTCCAATGTCGGTTCGTAAATAATTACTTCCGCACCTTTGGCTTTAATACGCTTCATCACTCCTTGAATGGATGATTGGCGGAAGTTGTCGCTATTAGACTTCATGGTCAGACGATAGACACCCACAACACATTTTTTTTCTTCATTGGGATTGAAATCTCCACGATTGTAATAGTCGTAGTAACCGGCTTTGTTTAACACTCTGTCGGCAATGAAATCCTTACGGGTGCGGTTGCTCTCCACAATGGCTTGTATCAAGTTTTCGGGTACATCCGCATAATTGGCGAGCAACTGCTTTGTGTCTTTGGGCAAGCAGTATCCCCCATAGCCAAATGACGGATTGTTGTAATGCGTACCGATACGGGGGTCGAGGCTCACACCGTTGATGATGGCTTGCGTATCCAAACCTTTCATCTCGGCATAGGTATCCAACTCGTTGAAATAACTCACACGCAAAGCCAGATAGGTATTGGCAAATAGTTTCACAGCTTCCGCCTCAGTCAGCCCCATAAAAAGCGTATCAATATTTTCCTTGATAGCTCCTTCCTGCAACAGAGTGGCAAAAGTATGTGCCGCTTCGTCCAAACGGGTATCACCCTCCGGTCTACCCACAATGATACGGCTGGGATAGAGATTATCGTACAAGGCTTTACTTTCACGAAGGAACTCCGGCGAAAAGATGACATTTTGCGTATCGATTTTTTTTCGTACACTTTCGGTATAACCAACCGGAATGGTACTCTTGATAACCATAATGGCGTTAGGATTCACACGCTTCACGAGTTCTATCACCTCTTCCACGTGCGAGGTATCAAAGTAATTCTTTACCGGATCATAGTTGGTAGGGGCGGCAATGACAACAAAATCCGCGTCTCGATAAGCTATCTCACCATCAAGAGTCGCTGTTAGGTTCAAATCCTTTTCAGCCAAGTATTTCTCGATATACTCATCTTGTATCGGAGATTTCCGCTGATTGATAAGATCCACTTTTTCGGGAATCACATCTACGGCTGTCACTTGATGATGTTGTGCCAACAACGTGGCAATGCTAAGCCCGACGTAGCCCGTTCCAGCTACGGCTATCTTTATATCCATAACATTTTCTGTTAGTATTTATCTATCTTAACTCCAAAATAATACTCATTTTACCGTTGGATATTCTATACGATGTAATACGCACCTTTCCGACCTATTATCATCCTTCAACGAAACCCGAGCTTTTTTTTCCTCAACTGGCCTATCAAGCTGTCCCTACCCTTCATTCTCGCCATTTGCTGCGCCTTGCTTAACGGTAAGGTCAGCTTGTTTCCCGATCCGGACAGGAATCTCACCTCCGGATCTTTCTCGCCAAAGATAGTGCCTAGCTTGGCGATCGCCTGAGGCAGGCTTTTCGTTGAGCATTTCAACGCCAATTTGGGCTCCCTGCGGATCGGCCGGATCGTCGGTCTTGCGAAGTAACGAACAGATTTCGAGAAATTACGCACTATCGGTACTCCCCTCCGCTCCTTCATCTTTACCTTCGCCCCGTTGATGCTCTTGGCCAATTGCATGAACTCGCGGATCAGATCCTCGTTGTCCGTATTGAAATGGATCTCTATGGTGACATCGGCTATTCGCGGCAGAGAAGGCTCCGGATAGGAGATTTCCTCACTTTCAGTCGCTGCTTCCGCCTTGCGCTTCCGCTCGACCTTCACCGTGTCGTCATCCAGCATCTTGCGCACATGGTAGGCCACGGAGTGAGGCTTTCCCTGCTTTCCCATACAGGTGAAGGGCAAAAGAAGAGCGATGAATTTCTCGCTCACCGCCGTGATGGAGTCTATATCGCCCGACACGTACATCTGCCGGATCGCCTTGTTCGCCACGTCGGCGTAGCTGTTACAGCTATTCAGCACCTCTACATATTTCCTCGCCTTCTCCACGCCGTGGAAACGCCAAGCCAATTCCAGCACCTCATCCGGTTCCTCCGGATAATGCTCGCGAAACGATTTTATGTATTTATCCTTATACATTAATTATATAAACATCTAGCAACTCCATCGGGCGATTTTGAGGATTGTTGATTTGTTTGGATACTTCTTGCGGATATTCGCCTTTAGCATAACCTCGCTTGTATCTTCGGGGCATCATCTAAAAACACTTTGATATATGAACGAAACGACATTCCGAATTCGCCCGTACTCCAAAAGGGAGTTGGCGAGACTCTATTTTCCGGATACGGTCAACGAGGAATCTGCCATCGCAAACCTCCGCAACCTGATGAAGCACAACCCTGACCTGATCGCCGAGTTGAAAAAAGCGCACTATAAGACTCATAACAAGACGTTTACACCTAGGCAAATAGGCATCATCGTACAGTATCTCGGCGAACCGTAAGCGGGGACTGAAGCCGTTAGTTATTCACTTCCCGAGCCGCTAGTTATTCATTAGGTATAGCCGCTAGTTATTCACTTGACAAGCCATTAGTTATTCACTTCGGAAACGCCTTAAACGAAACAACCGGAATGAAACCGAAAGCATCGGAAAGTGAGGTTTTCGACTTCCTTACTTTTGTATCAGTCAATGACATTGATAAAAATAACAGAGTATTCACTATTAAAATTTTAACATTATGGCACAGCCTTTTTATGCTAGAAAAATCGATTTGAACATTGGCCCTCGTAAGGGAGAAACTGTTTACAGTGCTCAAGCTTATTATTATGGTACGATCACTACCAAGCAGGTGGCTACCCAGATCGCACAAGAGTCGGCCTTGACACCGGCCGACGTGATCGGGGTCATCGAACGTCTCGCTTATTTCTGCCAAACCCACATGGCGCTTGGTTACAAGATCAAGCTGGACGGATTGGGCATCTTCTACAACGAGTTGCTCACCGAGAAAAGCGTAAGCACACCCAAGGAGGTGACAGCCAAGCTGGTGAAAAGTATCCGACCGGCGTTTAACGCCGAGTATACGATCCTTAACGGGACGTTCCGTTATGCGCTCCTGCCCGAGAAAACCAATTTGGTGAGAATCGACTTTAAGGGTGGGGTACCTATCGTAACTCCCGAGGAAGGGGATTCCGAAAGCCCCGGTGAGATCTGATTTTCATAAACTATACATTATTTACCTCAAAATTTGAACAGACATGAGCAAATCAAGTAAAATCGATTGGAAGAAAATAGTCCAAGCTATCGTACAGGCTATTATCGCAGCCTTAACGGCATTAGGTGTATCTTCCTGTGTTTCTCACTTCTAAATTCTAGTGACAATGACGCAAGAAACATTTCCCATGATTGTCGGCGGAGAAGAGACGCTCAACGAGCGTACCCTGCTGACGCAAGTGGAAAGCGGATTGATGATGAATGGAGCGGACTCTGTCCGCTTCATCGTCATACATTGCTCCGCTACCCAAAGTGACCGTGACTATACGGTGGAACAGCTTCTCCGTGACCATAAGGTACGGGGATTCCGTACCATCGGCTATCATTTCTATATCCGCAGGAGTGGAATCGTGACACAGCATCGCCGGCTGTTGGAAGTAGGCGCTCATGTTCATGGGCTGAATCGTTGCAGCATCGGTATCTGTTATGAAGGCGGATTAGACGCAAACGGTAAAATCGCTGATACCCGCACCCCGGAGCAGAAAGCACAATTGAGGGAACTCCTATGGAAGCTCCACACGCTCTTTCCTCATGCGCTTATCGTGGGGCATCGTGACTTGCCCGGCGTAAAGAAAGCTTGTCCCTGCTTCTCGTGCGATGAATATCGTTACTTGTTCCATTAATTAAACCTATCCGGGAAATGTCTAGAGATGATGCCTCGCAACATTCGGGAGACATTTCCCGATATTTTTTCTATATCTATCATGTCGTTGCATGACGCATTATCCCATCATCAGATTCTCATCCTTCGATTCCCCCACATTCACGGCAAACACCGTCAACTTATCAACATCGAATATCGCAGGTGGATTTCCGTTATCGTTCAACATTTTCTGCACCCGATCTATACCCCGGTTGAATTTGTTTACATAGCCAAGTATTTTCATGGCTTCCGATATGATGGGATTCCGATAGTCGTTTACAAAAGGAAAATTTTCGGGTCGCGCCTTCCCATATAGTCCACCGGGATTCATTATCTCAATACGGTTTTCAAACTGATAGAACCTTACAGGCATATTTGTCTGTAAGTCGCGATGCATCACTGCATTCATAAGTAGTTCTCTAATGCCCCAATAGGGATAGTTGAATACCGTTTTTTCCCTCAAGATAGATACCGGAACAGGACGCTTTCTTACAACAGAAAGATCGAGGAAGTCATCCAGCCTCGGTAACATATCCATAAGACACTTGTCGAAGGTGCGTTCTTCGTCAATGTCACTAGCCTTGTCTGTTCCCTTAAAACGAACAAATTGCAGATAAAAGCCCGGTAAAAAGAATTTTGGGTTTTTGCCAAACAACGTAATTGCGGCATAAGTAGGACAATCATGCTGCCTGTCATATAAGCCAAGTGAAGCTAATTGCTCTCTTATGTCACGCTTGTCTTCTTCCAGCAATTCCGGATCTATGGCTTTCGGTAAATAACCGGCTTTTATTTTGTCAACCTGAAGATCATCAAGAGATGCTCGCAAACAGGGAGTAACATCAAAAGTCGCCATATTAGCGGTGCGACGTTCAATTAAAATACGTTCTTCCTCTTCTGAGGCAAAATCCCTTCTGGGACCGATACGGATAAATGTACGCCCCCTATAACGAATGGGGGTAAAAAAGGAAGGATGAACTTCTGCTACCAACAAATCTCCCTCAGGAAATTCAAAGCGGTCAACATTCATCACCGGAAGCGGCAATATGTTACCATCAGAACGGATGCCTGATATTTTTTTCATTAAAGCATCGTCCACTTTCAAACCGGCCAAGCTGCCATCATCATTAGCTCCAATAATCAAGTATCCATTCTGGCGAGAACCGGGCATATCATTGGCAAAGGCACAGATAGCTTCGCAAAACTTATCCATATTACCAGTAGATACAGTTTTTTCTATCCGATATGTCTCTGTGCTCTTCAGCAATTGCAGTAATTCTTCTTTTGAGATCATATTTATCCTTCCTTTTTTGCTAAGTACTCATTATACAAAGGAACAAATTATTATCTGCTTTTCCTAATAGACAGGATACTTTTGTAGAATATATACTTCAAGTGCCATAGAAGATATACTTCATCGAAAAAGTAAGTAGCACTCCTATTGGCTACATGATGCCTTGCAACATTCGAGAGACATTTCCCGATATTCTTTTCTTCATAACACTTTCTTTCCAAAGCGTAAGGCTATGAATATCAGTTCCACAGAGTTGATAATAGCCGTTTTTCAGTAGCCACTCCGCCTTACCTCGAACCTCCGGACCATATGCACCGATCAAGGAAAGGAGATTCAATTGGAACCTCACGTTCATACCTTTCAATCGCCAATAATCTTTCTCATTCATATAGGTATATCGTTCGGGATGCGCCAGTACAGGTATATAGCCTTTTGCCTTGATCCGAAGCAGAATATTATTTAATCCCATCGGAGGATTAAAATAGGAAGTCTCCACTAGCAAATGTTTTTGAGCCTTGCCAATCGGCAACAAGTCTTCCGAGGCCAGTCGCTCCTCAAATAAGTTATCCAACATGTATTCCGCAGCTAAATGGAGAGCTATACCTCCGGAATAATATTGAAGAAGAAGCTGGAAACGTTCTCTCAATTTCTCGCTCGTGTTGGGAATGTCTTCCATGACATGGGGAGTAAGCCAAATAGATTTAACTCCTAGTTTCTCCAAACAATCCAACGTATCCAAAGATTCACCCAACGTCTGTATACCATCATCCACTCCGGGTAATATATGTGAATGGTAATCAGTAAATCCCTCCAAAATACCGCTTCCCACAAGACTGGTCTGCTTTTTGAAAAACCACATCCTATTTATTTCTCTTGCGTATATCCGGCGTAGCCGTAATGGTAGCCATATTTGTAGCCATAACGGTTACCTCCTCCGTCTGTTCCATTTAAGATCAAAGACATGTTGCCGTATTTACGTTCCGTATGGAACTTCTCGACATCCGCTAACAGGTTTCGGTCAAGTAATCCCGCACGGATGATAAACAAGGTCAAGTCTGAGTACTTATTGATAATGGAAGCATCGGCCACGATCTCGACTGGCGGACAATCGATAAAGATATAATCATACTCCATACGGAGCTGTTCCAGCAATGTGGCAAAACGTTCCGAGAATAAAAGTTCCGTAGGGTTTGGGGGGATCGTACCTACGGGAATCACATCCAAACCGGCGATAGTTTCTCCCTTTACGATAATAGAGCTATAATCCGGAACCTGTCCGCTTAGGTAATCGGATATGCCACACTTTGGAGAATGGATATAATCGCTAAGGGATGCTCGACGAAGGTCCATATCTATCGCCAGAACTTTTTTACTTTTTACGGCGAGACTCGTGGAGAGATTCATCGTTATAAAGGTCTTACCGCTACCGGGATTCAAGGAAGATACCATGATAACCTTTGAGTGAGCGTCTTTTCCCATCATGAACTCTAAATTGGTACGTACTACCCGGAATGCCTCATTGATTACGTTACGGCTTTTTTCCTTGACTACAATCACTGATTTTTCCTCTTTTTTACACCGGAAGAACCCTTTCCTGACCCGATACGATAAAGGAATCTCTCCAACGAATGGAATACTCAGATTCTCTATATCCTTTCGTCCGCGCACCGTCGTATTCATATTCTCCAATAGAAACAGGATAACAACCGGTATCAACAGACCGAGCGCGAAGGCTACCAGCAATATATTCTTCCTGATCGGGGCTATAGGAAGCATATTTCCCGTCGGCGGGGTGATCAACCGTGTATTATATGCCGTAAAAGCTTGGGACAACTCATTCTCCTCACGTTTCTGCAACAGGAATAAATACAATGACTCTTTTACCTTTTGCTGACGTTCCACTGATAACAGGTATTTCGCTTGCGAGGGATTAGCAGCGATACGGGCCGTGGTTTGCTTCTCGCTTTGTCGCAAAGTACTAATTTGCGTATTAAGCGTGACTACCAGATTATCAATGGACGAGATGATAGCCGTACGCATGGCCTGCAAGGAATGATCCAGATCCATCACCAACGGATTTCGCTCGCTACTGTTCGCCACTAAATTGTTACGTTGCAACTGCGTCGTATTGTATTCTGATATCTGATGTTCTATATTGGTGCTTTCCAAACCGGAGTTAGCCGGTAGCAACTGGTTCTTGCTGGAAGCGTTCGTCAAGTAGTTCCGGATATAACGGGCCATGGATAACTGAGTGTTCAAAGTAAGGATGCGGGAATTGGTCTCGCTGGATTGCGCCAGATACAAACTGGAGGCCGCTTGCACATCCGGCAGCAGATTCTCGCTTTTATAAGTAGAGATATTCTCATCCACGCTCCCCAACTCCCCCTCAATCACACCCAAACGATCATTGATAAACATGGAGGTACTGATGGCGATCTGGTTCTTGTCTTTTACCCAATTCTCATTATAGACGGATATCAAGGTATTCAATATGTCTTCCGCACGCCGCACACTGACATCCTTAATCGAGAGGTTGATCACCGTTGATTTCTCGTCGCTTAACGCTACGCTCAAATTACCAGAATAGGCGGATAACGTGCCATACAGACCGGATCGCGAGACATAAATCGGCTGAGCGAACGCTCCTTGAAAATAAGGGGTCGGATCTATCGTCAGTTTACCCACCGGAGTCGTAACCAACTCCCGTAACTTACAGGTCATGACCGAGGTCTCTTCAAGCTCCTCACCCTCCCGAATGAAATCGGATAGTTCCACGTTCTCCTCATCCAGCAAACGTAAGGTAAAAGACACGGATTCATTATCTTGCAAATCCGCAAATGAAACAGAGACCGGAAGATCCTGTCCATAAAGGACTTTGCGATAAAAAGCCCCATCCGTATGATAGGCAACATCCAAACGCAATCGATTCACGACATCCAGCATAATCGCAGGAGATTGCAAGGATATCAACTCATTGTTCACATTGGTGTTCGCCTGAAAAAGCCCCAGGTCGGAAAAAGAGCCTCCCACCTCGCCGGAAAGAGATTGCCCCTTCGACTCGTCCTTGATCAACAAAGCCGCCGACCGCATATAAACCGGAGGAGTAACCAATACATAAAGAATAGCGACACTTAGCGTTATCCCCAAAGAGATGACAAACCAATACCACTTGGAGAGACAGAGGTAAAACAAGTCCTGAATCCGCATGAAGTCCTCCGGTTGACCCGTTCTAACGTTATTTTGAGCCATAATTTTTTAATGAATGAATTGAATGATCAATTATTATTTGAATACAAGTACGCTAATCGTTGTCAACAAGGAAGCCAGCGATATCCAAAAGGAGGTGGAACGAACATTGTTTCCGTTGACAGTGGACTGACGTGCCCGCACGGTATTCGGCTCCACATAAATCACGTCATTCTGCTGGAGGTTATAGGCGGGAGACGCATACATCTGGCTGGCGGAGCAAAGGTCTATGCCGTAAACTCGTTGCGCTCCGTTTTCCTCACGTAGTACCATTACCTTATCCCGCTTGCCATAAATCGTCAAATCGCCCGCCATACTGATAGCGTCTAACAAGGTCATTTGATCCCGGTCGATATTGAAACGCCCCGGGTTGTTCACCTCACCCAGAACCGATATTGTAAGGTTCATAAATTCAACGGTCACCACCGGATCTTTTACGTAATTCCCAGTAATCAACGCATCCTTGATAAAGGCCGCTATCTCAGACCGGCTTTTCCCCGCCACATGGATTTTTCCCAATACAGGAAAATCAATCTCACCCCGATCGTCTACCGTATAGCCGGACAAGCCACGACTTGATCCACTACCTTGCGATACCTGTCCGACCTGCTGCGACAGGATCGGCAAATTAAATAGGTTGGTCAGTTGGGGATCTCGGCTATTCACCAGAATAGAGATCTGATCGCCCGGTCGTATCTTGACCGTCAATGGAGACACGACCTTCTGCTCACTCTCTCCGGGGTGAAGATCTTGAAAATAATTCGTTTGGTGCGTAGTGGAACAGGCGCTTAAAAGAAATAACAACCCTACCAATTGTATGAAAAACACATGTGAATAACGAGAACTCTTATTCATGATATAAAATTAATTGATTTGATTTCATTGATGCCACTCTTTTTCCTGATAAAGGATGATGCACCGGTTGATGATAAGATGTATCAATGCCCACAACAACATATTTAGTACCAATAACCAAGTAAGATTTAAAACCGGGGACAGCAGGATATTCATCCCTATGAAAAAGAAGGAGATTAACAGGACCGTCACCAATACCGTACGGACACGCATACCAGTCCGCAACAACTTATGATGGATGTGATTCTTATCCGGTAAGAAGGGATTCCTGCCTTTACGTAATCGATGCAACACCACACGGAAGACATCAAGAAGAGGAACCAGGAGCGTCGAGAATGCTATAACCATATAAGGGTTTGTCCGGACCTCCCCATCTGAATGTACGACACTTAGTTGTATTACCAAGAAGCTGAGGATATAACCGATCGTCAAGCTTCCTGTATCCCCCATGAAAAGTTTGTGCCCACGCTGAGCGTTGCCAAAAACGTTATAGAACCAGAAAGGTATCAATATACCTAATGTAGCTAACGCCAACAATGCATAAAAATAAGATCCGTTAGATATACAGATAGCCGCCAATACGGTAAGCGCGATACAACTCAAGCCGGAAGCCAAGCCGTCTATACCGTCAATCAGGTTAATAGCGTTGGTTATATAAACGACTATCAAAACCGTCAAAGGAATACCCACCCACGAAGGAAGCATATAAATTCCGAACAAACCGCCTAACGAGTTAATCCATGCCCCCGGCAACACCAATAGGATCGCCGTAAAAACCTGAACAACAAATTTGTAACGATAACCGACACCCACCAGATCATCTGCCACACCAATGAGATAAAGTAGCATACAACCACTGACCCAAAACAGTAACTCCAACAAACTTCGATCGGTTAGCAAACGAGCTATCGGAATCCCAACGCAATGGAACAGACCGATTATCAAACAGAGCGACACGAGTATCGCCGGGAAGAAAGAGATACCTCCCAAGCGGGGAACAGGTATGGAATGCACCTTACGCTCGTCGGGCTGATCGAACAATCGTTTCTTATAGGAGATCAACAAGATATTGGGGATAAGTATCAATCCCTGTAAAATGGATATCAAAAAACCACCCGATAAAAAAAGACCGGTCTCTATTATCGTTCTCATATTTTTTGAATAAAGCTTTGTGGGATATAGGAGGTCGCTACGGCACAGACCCCCTGAATGGCGACAACCAAACGGCTGTTTTTCTTGATCCTGCAGATATATCCTTCCGCCCCCTTGAATTTCCCGTCAATCACTCTCACACGTTCTCCCCGACAAAACTTGGTACTGTCAGCCCCCAAATATTCCATTCCTTTCTCGCCGGATGACGTGACCAACATGAAAATATTCATCTCCCGGTCCGGAATGATAAGTGGCACCTTTTTCAATTCCTTATCTCTTGTATACAGTATCACCTTGTCCGTGAATTGTCGCTGTATCTCCATCGCACGCAACGTCGTAGAATGAAAGAACAGGATTGAACTGATAATTGGTTTACGTATGATCTTTCTTACTCCATTCCGCATGACCACCGCATCCTCACAAGGGAAATAGCAATCGATATCATCCTTCTTGAGTGATTCCTCGATCTCAAAAACTTTGTTATAAAATACTTTTAGCGCAAACCAATGATTGCCGTCAAGTGTTATTGTTTTCAATGAATTATACCGTTTTTATTCATGTACAAAGAGGATATACCTTCCATTCCTGTATTTCCTTATTTTTTGATTAAAGGATATACAGCAATCAAGGTTAATCCGGCTATTTTTATATAAAATTCCGAAATGAGGACCATTCCTGACTACAGTGAATGGGAAACCCTAACCCTATATTTCTACCGTTTCTTGGTAAGAAACAGTACAAATAGTTATTTATCTTATTATCAAATACATAAAATATATAAAAACTACTTTTTTACTCGGTTTACTCAATTTGATACTCGAAAAAAGATAAGGTTGTTGTCGAAAAAAGTATACACTCTCATTTTCCAGACCAGACAAAGAATAATAGAGAAGAAAACAATTAACGTATTTATATATGCTATTTGTTAACGAGTTACATCAACAGAGGATACAATTTATATCCAAAAATCCCCCCTTTATTTTTTTGTTTTGCAGATTATAATTACATTTGCGACGTATTTCTAAGATTTCTTACCAAGAGACAGTAGAATTTAGGTCTTTTAAAATTCCATTATTCGCATTGTCTATCAACGAGTTATCCAAAGAGTCCAAATAAATAAGAGTTGTCTTCTCGGAGGTATGTCCCATTCCTGCGCTGATAACCGCAACAGGGATATTATGATTGCGTGCAGCGGTAGCCCAACTATGGCGGGGAGTGTATGAAGATAGAGGCAATGTCTCACCGATTAACTTCCCCAATCGCTTTAATTTCTGATTATGGTAATTCAATCCCGTTTGGTATTGCAAGTAAGCCCGATCCGGATTTTCATCGGTAATGATTGGAAATACATAGGGAGTTTTCGAAGAGTCCGATAGATATCGTCTCAAGATCGCCTCTATACAAGGTTCAATTCGCAACGTCAGGTTTTGACCGGTCTTATGGCGACAGTAAGTAATTACCCCTTTACCTATATTTTCTTTTTTCAAATAAGCCATATCCACAAACGCCATCCCTCGAGTACTATAGCTGAATACAAACAAATCCCGAGAGAGAGCCAAAGCCGATGAATAAGACAGGTCAAGTCTCTGCAACTTCAAAATGGTCTTTTCACTAACGGCACGTTTCGATGTCTTGGCGATCCCGGTATATACCTCATGAAAAGGAAAAGCTTGCTCCACAAGTTGCTCTTGTACAGCTTTATTATAAGCGGCACGCAAGATTCTCATATAAAATGAGCTACTATTCTTACTCACTCTCCTTCCCCATAGCCATTTCTCATATTTGCAAGCCGTATCGGAGTCTAATGCGGTGAGAGGTATATCACAATTCTCTAAAAAAGAGGAGAAGCTGTTCAATGTTCGTAAATAATTACGGGAAGTACTGAATTGACCGCTATCATGAAGGAGTCCAATCTCTTTTCTCAAATAGTCCAACATTCCGGTTTCAGTTTTTGGAGATCGAAATCTCTCGATCACATCGGACAAGGTGTATTCATCCCCTACAGCATCTAATTCCCGAATGATTTTCCGGATCGCAGCTAAGTCCGCATTTATTCGTTTCTGATAAGAAAAAATAGTTTTTTCATTGTCAGGCATAACGACCAATTCACGGCGCTCCTCATTCCACCAATGAGGAAATATCCGCATATCGGTAGTTATTTGTCTGTTTTCCTGTCTGTGACAAAGCTGGTAACAGATAACACCTGCTTTGCCTCTCACCGTCGATGGACGAAACTTTACTTTTATTGTAGCCATACTTTTTTTAAGCCAATTTTACACCAGCCATCCGGAATGTCAATAAATAAATGACATTTAAAACACATGACATTCCTAAAAAGTTGCTTAACAATAAAAGATCCCCTTTTCCCTGCCTCAGATTTCAGCTTACCCTACCGCCTCACGCAATATATCAATCAAGATAGGCTTCAATCCGCTTACGAAACATTCCACGGCGATCACCATCAGTATCAATCCCATCAAACGCATCATCACGTTATTTCCAGTCTCTCCCAATATACGTACCAGCCGGGTAGAAGCTTGCAAGATCAAGAACGTGATAAAATAGACCAACGCGATTATTCCGATCAACGTACCCTTTAAGGTGAGTGTCGAGGCATCATCCATAAGCATGATCGCATTGGCGATCGCTCCCGGGCCACACAGCATCGGGATCGCCAAAGGGGTAATGGAAATATCATCCGCATAGGTCTTCACTTCCTCCTCTTTCAACTTCGCGTTGGAATAGCGTGCCTGCAGCATATCAAAACCGATCTTGAAGATAATAAAGCCACCGGCTATACGAAAGCCGTTCGAGGAAATACCAAAAAACTTAAACAAGAACTGTCCGGAGAAAGTAAAAACCATGAGCGTGATGAACGATACGATTGTCGCCCTTCGGACAATCGCCTTTCGCTCATGGTCATTCATCCCATTTGTCATGGTTAGGAACACAGGCATCGTACCAAGCGGATTGGTCAACGTAAAAAACGAGGTAAAGCATAATAGCGCGAAAGGTAACAAGTCTTCCATATCAATAATTTTTTAATTGGCTAATATGCCAATATGCCAATTAGTTGATGAGAGAATGATTGGCACATTAACATATTGTCACGTTATTTACTCATCCCAGACCAAATAGGCCGAGACTAACCAATGATTCAGCTTATTTCCATCCACCTCGGCCGCTTCCGGAATACTTACCGTCAGCGTGTGATGGCCGGGTTGGATATCTTTCAGCGCGACCTCTTCCGGTATCACATCCGATCCGGGACACCAATTAGAGCGGGAAAGATCCGAAGATGCCAAAGGCTCCTCCACCTCTTTCTCCGCATATCCCTTCTCCGTAATATAAGAAGCCAAACGTTTCCTCAACCACACGCCCGTAGCCGGGTTAAAACGCCGGAAAGAGGCACAATCCGTACGCCAAGGCACAAAGTCCAAGACCGGGACTCCATCAACAGAGACAATATTCTGCTTCTCCACAAACTCATCTCCCCCGGAATGACCGCCATGCCCGGTCACGATATACTTCAGACGCACGTTCCGTGCGCTCTGGGGAATATCAAAATCTACCGACACATCCTTTCTAGCGAAGATATCCGGATATTCCTGCCCGATATAATAAACCGTATTCATCAACGGCTCTACGTGCTTCTTCGGCAAAGCGTCGCAAGTCAGATCGGACTCATCCACATCGATAGTCATGCTAGCGATGTATCCTTCCGGTGTCCATGTATCGATAAAGATCCCGACATAAGCGCCACCTTCCAGAAGAGGGTACAAATCCGTTATGTCTTGCTCCCAGCTTACGCTATCTTCCCAATGATCGATATACACGGGTTTACGATGTTTCGTCAAGCTATCCTCCGGGCTGCTGTAATGCCCTACCCCGAACGGAGTCATGAAACGCATCAATTCCACGGTAGGTTGATAATCCGCCCCGGGGATGATACCGATCATTTTCTCCAGTTTCACGCTATCCACCGCCGGAAACTCCTTCTCGCCTTTAGCGATATTCAACAAATTAATGCCCGAGGCATTCGGCAATACAAAACAAGAGCCGGATTTATCCCAGCGATCTCCATTCGAAGCTACCGTAACCCGGAGTTTGACGGAAACATTTCGCTTATATTCCGGCAATGTTATCTTCTTCAAGATAATACGGCCATTCACCAAATGATAGATGCTATCCGGTCCCGGAGCGCTAAAAGCGGCGGGATATACATCCGGAGCGAAACGTACACGGGTATCATTAAATACCTGTACGGAATAATCCCCTATCGACGGTAATTCTTTATGTCCGCAAGAAGCGGTACAGAGAAGAACTCCCGTCAAGGAGACAAATAAAGCCAATTTCTTCATCATTTTGTCTAGAATTTAGTAAGCTCTTTAATAAGCTGCTTTTGTCCGGCAGTCTTATCGGCGTGCGTACAAGGACCGGTCACACAACCGCCCTCGCAAGCCATCACTTCTATAAACTGCGCGGGGGCCTTTCCGGTTTTAGCGTAAGCGCGTAATAAAGCCACATTTTTCTTCGTCAGGTTGGCTACCTGCACGGCATTTACGTTCTCGTCCTTCAAATAAACCTTAACGGCGTTGATCACACCACCACTTTGGGCGAAGCCATGCGCCTCACGGACAGCGTTAAATAATACGGAGAAAGGCTGGGCCTCCTCAATCTTGATACCCAATCCCTCCAATACGGAACCTACTTCCTCAAACGTAAGTGTAAAATCCACACACGGATCTAGTTTCACCTCTTTCCGTTTCGCCACGCACGGGCCAACAAACACGATCTTCGCGTCCGGATATTTTTCCTTCACAATACGAGCCGTATAATACATCGGAGATCCGGTAGAAGAGATGTATTTCTTTAAATCCGGGATATGTTTCTCGGCCAATTGCACGTAAGACGGACAGCAGCTAGTGGTCATAAACGGTTGTCCTTCTTTCAATTTCTCGATCAATTCTTCCGCCTCATGACGGGTGGTCTCCATAGCGCCTTGCGCCACCTCGACCACTTCCTCAAATCCCAAGGATTTGATAGCGCCATACACTTTTTCCTTCGGCGCGCTAAACTGAGCTAAGATAGACGGAGCGACAATCGCTACCATCTGTTCCTTATTCCGCAGGCGTTGCAAGATATCGAACACTTGCGAGATCTCGAAGATAGCGCCGAACGGACAAGCGTTCACGCATTTACCGCAATAGATACATTTAGACTCGTCGATATGCTCCACCCCATACTCGTCCTTACTGATCGCCTTGACCGGACAAACTTCCTCGCAAGGGATCGGGATATAAACGATGGCATGGTACGGACAGCTTTGATGACATTTACCACAGCTGATACAAGTTTCATGATCGATCTCGGCCTGACCGTTTTTCTTGAATCGGATAGCGTCCTTCGGGCAGTTCATATAACAACTACGAGCCACGCAACCCCGGCAAAGATTCGTGATCTCATAATTCACGGAGACACAAGAGGAACACGCCTCATCCACTACACACATGATATTTTCCTTCTTATTCTCCGAGCGGAACAAGGCACGCTTCGCATACTCTGAAAGCGGTGTCAACTCATCTTCCTCGTCCTGCATATCAAAACCAAGCAAAGGCAAGGTCTTGTATTTCCAGACGGCACGTTCCTTATGTACACAGCAACGGCCCCTCACTTTCGATTTTCGGGGACTCAACTCGATCGGTAAGCGATCTATTTCTTCTAGAAGACGGTTTTCTTTCCAGAGCTTTACTAACTTCGCCAGCAATCCGTGACGAACAATCATTACGTTGTTGGTAAATGCCATAATGTTATCGTATTTGTGCTTTTAGTATATCGTATATCGCATCACTTCTTTACAAACGCGAAGGTAAATAAAAGTTTCTAAACAGAAAGAAAGCTTTCTTTAAGAATTATCGAGGCACTATGAATATCGCCGCCAAACGGAGGATTTAATTTAGACAAGACAAGTTCCACCTCCGTGATCTGTGAAAATCGCTCTTTCAAAGCCTTCAAGATACGCCCCGCAGCATGCTCGATAAGTTTCGAGGGGATAGCCATTTCCGCTTTCACGGTCTCATATACCGTGGCGTAATTGATCGTATCGTTCAAATCGTCGCTCCTTACCGCATCCTCCAACGGAGCTGTCAGTATCAAATCTACGATAAAAGTATTCCCTACCCGGGTCTCTTGGGATGCCACGCCATGATAGGCATAGAATGTCATCCTCCGTAATTCAATCTTTGTTGTCATAATCTTTTAATTTATCTGTAAATGTATAGAAAGTAAACCTTCCTGCAAAAAAATAGTCTTATATTTGTCAATCAAGTAACAACACATTATGATGGGAATAAAACAAAAAGATGAAAACTCCGCAGGTGGCTTGCATAATGCTTTAGCGGCAGGAACAACGATAAAGGGTAATATTATAACAGAAACAGACTTTCGCTTGGATGGAAAAGTAGAAGGAGATATCAGCTGCAACGGCAAGATCGTTATCGGCCCCAAAGGTAGCGTAACAGGCAATATCGTATCCGAGAACGCCGAGATCCTAGGTGAGGTAGATGGCTCCGTAAAAGTAAGCGCGAAGCTTATTCTAAAATCAACGGCAATCATCAAGGGAGATATATATTCCCAGTCCCTAGAGATCGAACCAAACGCACGGTTTAACGGAGCCTGCACGATGTGCTCCGAGAAAAAGAAAGCGGACAAATAGACTCAAATAAAAAATGTAGAATTCGCATGGGTTCTACATTCTTATTTTTTACAAGTCTCACTCTCGCTAATTCGAAGACACACAATGGATGTTTTAGGCACAGAGGAATAGTAGCTTTATGGACTACAAGATAAGAGTAGTAGAAAAGAGGGGACTGAATAACTTTCATTGTTAAACAGCCCCCTAAGATTATTCCGCATAAATCAGAGTGTCTTTTTCATCAACCGTCCACTTTCCGTCTTTCAGATAAGCTCGGAAAGAGTCATTTCTCCAGACTTGATCTTGTTTGTCGAGGATGACACCTTTGTCTACTGTTGGTAAAAAAAGTTCCGCTTTCGATGAATCTGTAGCGAATACCAAAAAAGCTGCGGTTGTAGAATCTGTATTCTTACAATCTTGTAATTTTACTCCAGTCTCAAATGGACGAATACAATCCTCCCGGACTTCACTCCATACATATCCGGCAGATCCAATACAATCATGCTCATCTCGGTCATTACCGACAGCAGCTTGCTCCTTCGCCTTGTTTGTGTTACACGCGGAAAGAATAATTAACACACTTGTAAGAGCCATTAAAGATTTCATCTTCTTCATTCTTCTTTTTTATTTTCTTCCAGCCTCTTTTATCAACGAGACTATCTTATTATTCAGGTTATCAGCCTGCAAAAGCTGTTTCAACGTAATATGCATCCGGTAACGCCAATAATGCGTTGAATTCGCGGGAACGTTGATACGCTCGGATTCTATATCCTTTCGCTTGATAGAATCATCCATGGCAAACCAATCCTGCAACGGGATAATCGTCAACATGGAACGAGTCTTCAAATGATTAGAGATAATCTGGGTAGCGATTTCAGCCGTGCATTCATCCGGGGCCTCACCGATCCGTTGCAATACATGGTTGTAATAACGCTGTGTCTTCTCCGGATCTTCTTTCCACCAATTGCGAAGAGGGGTCATATCATGTGTAGAGGTCGTACAAACGGAATGATAAGGCAAATTAAACATATCGGAAAATTCCCGTTGAGGACTCTTCGGCATACGTTCAATCTCAAGGCTTAGTATTTGCAACTTATTCATAACCTCGGGAACAGAGGCGGGAATCATACCTAGATCTTCTCCGCAAACCAGCATCTCCGTGGAAGCGACCAACGGTGTCAAACGTTTAAACGCTTGCGCCTTCCAGAAATCATTATGGCGATGATAGAAGAAATGCCAGTATAACTGATCGAACGCATAACGGTCGGAACCACTCAATTCCCGATAGATATAGGATTGATTCGCCGAGATACGGGGATGGAACTTATCGGTCTCTCTTGGGTCACGAAGGAATAGCACCTCATTCGCGATCGTAAACAGCCCTTTCTTGATCCGTTGGGAGACAGGATCCACCTTATCCGCAAACAACGCCTCGATCTTCCTTTGCGTATCACAGAACGGTTTTAACACATAATGCCGGGAGGAAGATTGTGCCAAATAAGCACCTATCACCTCTTCTGTATTTTCCTCAAACAATTCCGATAAAAATTGTCGATTGATATGTGGGGTCGTGAAACGAGACTCGTTAAAATTCAATCCATACTGCTCGATCTCTTCTCTCGAGAACGGCAACGCTGGATTGAAATGACCACAAAGCCCTTGCACATATTCACAAGGGACCTCCCATATTCGGAAAAATCCCAAGATGTGATCTATACGGAAACAATCGAAATAATCACTTAACTTAGCGAAGCGTTTTTTCCACCAAGAGAAATTATCTTTCTCCATCGCATCCCAGTTATAAGTCGGGAACAGCCAGTTCTGACCGTTCATGGAAAAGTCATCGGGGGGAGCACCCGCTTGACCATTCATATTAAAATATTTCGGTTCCGTCCAAGCCTCTACACTAGTGCGGCTCACGCCAATGGGTAAATCACCTTTCAATACAACTCCATTCTTACGGGCATAATCCGATACCGACTTGAACTGGTTGTGCAATACATATTGCAAGAAATAAGAGAACGAGATCTCCGGCCATGCGTCACTATCTTCCCGGCATAGGGCGCGAACACGTGTCTTATTGTAAGTAGAATTACCTTGCCATTGAGAGAAATCGGATGTCCCATAACTTTCCCGCAAGAAACAATAAGTAGCGTAAGGCATCAACCATGACTCATTTTGCGCCAAGAACTCTTTAAACTCCGGCGTATCTAATACGGCCTTACCCTCCCCTGCGAAATATTCTTGGCAATAACCCAATTTATATTTCAGTACTTCCTCGTAATCAACCGTATCTTTTGCGTTTAATTCTTTTTGCTTCCCTGCATAAAAAGCAGCTCTCTCTGGATCTTTCAAGGTCCCCAAAGCCGATAAATCCACATACATGGGATGAAGGGCATAAATAGAAATAGCGCTATACGGATAGGAATCCACCCAAGTATGGGTCATTGTCGTATCATTCATAGGTAATACTTGAATGATACGTTGGTGCGTCTTTCTAGCCCAATCCACCAACATGTGTAAATCTCCCAAATCACCTACTCCAAAGCTCTTTTCCGAGCGCAAGGAAAAGACGGGGATAACCGAGCCGGCACAACGCCATAACGGTAAGCTATCCCGGAAGTAAAGACCAGATATAACAACGGTCTCACCCTGTTTCTGGGGAACAAGACTTAGAATACGATTCTCATCACTCTCCCAATACAAAGGTTGACGGGAATCATTATCCCAAACCAAAAATTTATATTCTAAAGGATACCGTATCTCCGCAGCGTCTAAATCAATATGCCATTCCGGGAAAGTATCGCAACTCAGCAATAAAGCCTTGTCCGGATGCCAGTTACCTAAGCATTCTTGATTTCCAGTAATGGCTACACACTGATTCTTTTCCACCCGGGGAGCGGATATCTTTATCACCAATTTTCTTCCACTTCTAACGACCCTCTCATGTGTATTACACGGATGAGCAAATAAACTTTTGGTGAAAGCTGAAGAATAAAAGGCTAGATTATCCGGACGGATCTGCCAATAATCATAAAGGACGTAAGAATCAGACTGTCCATCCAATACAATCCGGTGATTCTTCTCCCACTCCTCAAAGATCTGCTTATCATTAACACTTAAGAAATATCTATATTCTATATCTTTTATATCGGGTGGAAGATCCAGTTCCAGTTTCCAGTTTCCATCCCCAGAGTAATTCATCTCCTTAGCCAAAGCAGGTTCCCAAGAGCCTAATTCCGGTATGGAGCCCACTACACATAACTTCTGTCCCCAAACGGTATGGAAGTTTATATTAAAAGTGACTTTCATGGTATATAGATTTAGTCAATTATTTAACCGCATTTAGAGGCTCCGCAATTCGTGCAGATCAAACAACCTTCTTGATAAATCAAGGTCTCCAACCCACAGTTCGGACATTTCTGCCCTTTCGCTTCCATGCCGTTCGGTAAATATTTCTTCAAGGCCCGTTCCACGCCATTCTTCCAAGTATTGATAGACTCGCTATTCAACTCCATACCCTGTACCAGTTTTATAACCTGATCGATAGGCATTCCGTAACGGAGCACACCGGAAATCAATTTAGCATAGTTCCAATATTCCGGATTAAACTTGCCATCCAAGCCTTCGATTGTCATTTTATAACCGCGTTTATTCTTGAACTGGAAGTCGTAATGCTTATTACCATCCTCATCATAGCTCTTGATGATCGTACCTTTAGAAACGTTTTTAGGTAACATGATACCCTCGTCATCATCGGCCAAACCGGTAAAGATCTCATACGGACGGCCATTCAACAAGCCGACGAAAGCGATCCATTTCTCACGGTTATTCTGGAATTTTACCACATCCGCATCCAATTCACGAGGACGGGTAGATACGATAACCGGTGGTTGCATGCAGTTGCAATCCTCTTTTTTCTTCTTTTTATCTGTCGCAATCAAGACACCGGAACGAGAACCATCTCGATAAACAGTACATCCTTTACACCCGCATCTCCATGCCTCAACATACAAAGAATCTACCAACTCCTCACTTACATCGTTCGGCAAATTGATCGTTACGCTGATAGAATGGTCCACCCATTTCTGAATGCGTCCTTGCATACGGACTTTTTGTAACCAATCGACATCATTGGAAGTCGCTTTATAATAAGGAGACTTAGCAACTAGCTCCTCCACTTCTTCTTGTGTATATTTCTTACTTGCCGAATAACCATTCGCTTGCATCCACGTTACAAACTTATGATGGAATACGATATACTCCTCGAAAGCGTCGCCTGTCTCATCCACGAAATCCACACGAGCCTCGGAATCGTTCGGGTTTACTTTGCGGCGGCGCTTATATACCGGCAAGAATACCGGCTCTATACCGGAAGTGGTTTGTGTCATCAAGCTAGTCGTTCCCGTCGGAGCGATTGTTAAGCAAGCGATATTACGACGGCCGTATTTCAACATATCCTCATATAAAGCAGGATCAGCCTCACGCAAACGGTTGATGAACGGATTTTTTTCCTCACGCTTCGCATCGAATATCTCAAAGGCACCACGTTCTTTCGCCAACATTACGGATGAACGATAAGCGGCCAAAGCTAATGTCTTTTGTATAAGTTCCGCACAATCGGTTGCTTCTTCTGTTCCATAACGCAAACCTAAAGCGGCAATCATATCGCCTTCCGCCGTAATGCCCACACCTGTACGGCGTCCTTGCAAAGTCTTTCGTTGGATCTTTTCCCACAAATGACGCTCTGTTTGTCTTACCTCCATGGATTCCGGATCCGAGTCGATCTTAGCCAAGATCATCTCGATCTTCTCCGACTCCAAATCAATAATATCATCCATAATCCGCTGGGCCAAACCTACATGCTTCTTGAACAAATCATAATCGAAATAAGCGTCCGGAGTGAACGGATTTACCACATATGAATATAAATTGATCGCTAATAAACGGCAACTATCATACGGACAAAGAGGTATCTCGCCACAAGGATTCGTGGAAACCGTACGGAACCCCAGATCCGCATAGCAGTCTGGTACAGACTCACGTAAGATCGTGTCCCAGAATAGCACACCCGGTTCAGCGGATTTCCAAGCGTTATGAATAATTTTTTTCCATAAGCCAGAAGCATCGATATCCTTCACATAAACGGGAGAATCCGAATCAATTGGATATTGTTGCTTATAGGTACCGCCATTAACCGCGGCATTCATGAAATCATCATCAATCTTCACAGATACATTTGCACCTGTAACCTTACCTTCCGTCATCTTAGCGTCGATAAACGCCTCCGAGTCCGGATGTTTAATAGAAACGCTCAGCATCAAAGCTCCACGACGGCCATCTTGGGCCACCTCACGGGTGGAATTCGAATAACGTTCCATAAACGGAACCAACCCGGTAGAAGTCAACGCAGAATTCTTAACCGGAGAACCTTTCGGGCGGATATGCGAAAGATCATGGCCTACACCACCACGGCGCTTCATTAATTGTACCTGTTCTTCGTCAATACGAATAATCGCACCATACGAATCCGCTTGCCCGTCCAATCCGATAACAAAACAATTAGAGAGTGAGGCAATTTGATAATCATTGCCAATTCCCGTCATCGGACTTCCTTGCGGAACGATGTAGCGGAAATGATCAAACAGGTCGAAAAGTTCTTGTTCCGACAACGGATTCGGATACTTTTTTTCCACACGGGCAATCTCACTTGCCAAGCGATGATGCATATCATTCGGAGATTCCTCATAGATATTTCCAAACGCATCCTTCAAGGCATATTTATTTACCCATACTTTAGCGGCGAGCTCGTCACCGGTAAAGTAATCCAATGAAGCCTTAAACGCTTCGTCAAAAGTGTAAGTTTTACGATCCACAATTATTATATTTATTTTGCGACTGCAAGTTTACGCATACTTTACCAGTTATCCAAATTACCCTACGTTAAAAAGAATACTTATTGAAAAGTTTTCCAAAACCGAACTCGCAACCCCACATTTTCAACTACTTAAACAAAACTAAGCATCAAATAGTTTTCCAAAAAGAAAACTTAACACTTATACGGATCTTCCAAAACAAAGAAGGACGCCTCTTTAGAGAGACGTCCTTATCCTACTATATAGGGATTCTTAATTTAGTTCTTGAGCAAGACCTCGATTTCCTCTACGGAAGACCGGAAAGACTTACTAGTCTCAATCTGGTCTTTGATCGTCTTACAAGCATGCAAGACCGTCGCATGGTCTTTCTTTCCTACGATCTTTCCAATATGGGAAAAAGAGGAGTCCGTATATTTCTTCGCCAAATACATCGTGACCTGACGGGCTTGCACGATCTCACGTTTACGGGAATTAGTCTGGATAACCGATTGCTCCAAGTTGAAATACTTGCAAACGACCTCCTGAATCATCTGTACGGAGATCTGTTTCTTCTCCAACCGAACCGCTTGGCTAACCACACGTTTCGTCAACGGCAGATCGATCTCACGATTATTGATAACCGCATTAGCCATTAAAGAGACGAGAATACCTTCCAAGTCACGGACATTCTCCGTCACATTATTAGCGATAAAGTTAAAGACCTCATCCGGAATCATGATTCCGTCATGGTTGATCTTATTCTTCAGTATCTTTTTACGTAGATCCAGATCCGGACGGCTCAACTCAGCCGTCAATCCCCATTTTAAACGGGTGATCAAGCGCTCTTCCATCCCTTGCAAATCCACAGGAGGTTTATCAGAAGTCAAGATAAGCTGCTTACCTAACTGGTGCAAGTGGTTGAAAATATGGAAGAATGTATTTTGAGTCTTATCCATACCGATCAACTCCTGTATATCATCCAACAGCAGCACATCGATATTTTGATAGAAATTCAAGAAGTCATTAGTCGTATTCTTACGGATAGCATCTGTAAACTGTACCCGGAACAAATGCGAAGATACATATAACACTTTCTTTTCCGGATGCAACTCCCGGATACGGGTTCCGATCGCATGGCATAAGTGAGTTTTACCCACTCCTGACGGACCAAAAATAAACAACGGGTTAAACGTAGTCTTTCCCGGATTCTGGGCAACAGCCTCACCCGCCGTACGAACCAGCTTATTGCTCGTACCCTCGAAATAATTATCAAAATTATACTTCGGGTTCAACTGAGGGTCCAAATCCTGCGGAGCAGTCGTCATAAAAGGATTCGGAGCTTTGTTAGCGTCCTTGGGAGTGACTTTCTTTACAGCGGTGGAAGCATTCTCCGCCGGATAATCAACCGTACCACCAGTTGTCTTATCCACCATGATACGGTAGTTAAGAATGGTTCCTTGACCGATTACACGATACAATGTAACTTTCAAAACATTAACATACTTCTCTTCCAGATACTCATAGAAGAATTGACTAGGCACCTGTATGGTAAACTTCTTGTCTTCGTATGATAACGGAACGATAGGTACGAACCATGTGTCAAAAGCTGCCTTAGGCACAATATCCTTTATGACCGCAAGGCACTTATTCCACAATGTTTGATAATCAGTCTGCATGTTTTCTTTCTCTCCCACTAATACTTTTTACATTCGGACTACAAAGTTTAGAAATTAATTCCGAAAAAAAAAGTGCTATTTTGTTTGGTAAATATGAATTTTCAATATCCCTTTTAGATTCAGATAGTTACTAATACCCATCTGATTTACTGCTATTTAGATCGACCAATGTTCAAAAACCCTTTATTTTAGAGACCTCTACAAAAGCGTAAACGCTGACGTCCGGTGACGGAATAAGGCCTCAGGAAGTATCTATCTCACTTTACCTAAAGGCCTTATGCGTATAATCAGCAGGAGTCCCCTAACTTTTTGTCTAATTAGAATGATTCTAAATAACGTCTTTTATGCTATGATTTTTTAACATAATCAAAAAACAGAGAAATGCACGTATCTCTTCGGATTCTCCCGCAAATCAAGCAATAGCTTAGAGGCGTTGTCCATCGTGCTGTTCAGATTATCATACAATCCTTTGTCGTTTAACAACAAGCCGATGCTATTATCCGTCGAGTTCAATTTATCCGTAGTCAACTTCAAGTTCGCCAAGGTCGCATTGATGGAATTGACCGTTGTAGCCAAATCCAATTCTTTCAAGTTGGCGCTCACCTCCGAGAAATTATCCGTCATCGTCTTCAAGTTATTCACGATACCCGGTACATCCTTACTCAACATCTGATTCAACTGACGGGTAGACACCTCTAGGTTGCTAGTCGTTTTTTCGATATGATTCAAGGATTGAGCCAAGGCCGGATGAGCGATCAAGGTTTGCAAACTACCCAAGATCGTGTCGATCTTCGGCAAAAGGTTCTCAACGCTTGGCAAGATCTTCTCCTGTACGGATTGCATCATATCCTCTTCCATTCGTCCCTCAAGCGTAGAACCCGGCTTCAAAAAGTCATCCACGTAAGTATTCAAATGGATATGCAACTCAGCTCCGCTTAAGAAAGTATTGACAACCGCTATATAACTTCCCTTATTCAGCCTCATCTTATCTTCCAAACTAACCTCAACGATGATCTTACCGGTCGTATCATAGTCATAAATAATATCACGAACCAATCCCACCTTAAAACCATCCACAAATACAGGGCTGGAAATCGTCACCCCCTTTACGTTGCTGAATGATACGTAGTAATGGTTCACCGGTTGAAACAGGTTAATACCCTTCAGATAATTAATGCCTAAATACAATAACGCCAGACTTACGATCGTCACAAGTCCGATCTTCGCCTCCTTAGTGAATACACTTTTCATTTCCTTTATTTATAATGTATAATTTATTCCTAAATCATTAATATTTCACCTTCTTCCCATCCTTAAAAGCGATGATGAAAGCATCTTTAAAATCTTTTGCGATCGTTCGGCGCATCTTCCGGATCGAGTTAAAATCCGAAGTCTCGCCATACGTGTATTTATAGATACCTTTCTCCACATAGAAATCCACGTTCTTGTACCCCTTAAATAACCGGGAGTTCGCAGGAAGCTTCTTATTGGAAGTCAAGAATTGTATCTTATATATAACCTTTCCTTTCGTGTTCCTGTTCACGGAAGTGGTAGAAGAAACTGAGGTTTTCTGTCTTGTGGCTTGCTGTTTTTTATTTAAGATATCAGCCTCGCTCCCCGGAGGCGGGGTTTCCTCATTCGCTACGGGAGCAACGACAGCTCCGGAAATATTTCCTTTACGACGATCGTAATTCTTCTTATATTTGCAAAAAGCATCGTACAACGCTTCCGCCAATTTATTTTGTCCGGCGGCGGTTCTCATGAACTGCTCTTCTTGACGATTCGAGATATACCCCAACTCGACCAGAACACTGGGCATGCTCGTTTTACGAAGCACCAAAAAACCAGCCTGTCTTACGCCACGGTCCACCCGCTTACAAGCCCCGAACGATTTCTGTATCTCGGAAGCCAAACTAATACTTTGCTCCATATGCTTATTCTGCATAAACTCGAAAATGATATATGACTCCGAAGAGTTCGGGTCAAATCCCTCATACCGTTGTTGATAATTATCCTCCAACAAGATCGCTGAGTTCTCACTCATAGCCACCTCTAAGTTCTCTTCGCTACGGGCCAAACCCAGCGTATACGTCTCCGTACCTTGCACGGTACTTCCACGCTTTACGGCATTCGTATGGATAGACACGAAAAGATCCGCCTTATTGCGGTTCGCTATATTCGCACGTTCGTCCAACTCGATAAAACGATCCGTCTTACGAGTATAGATCACACGCACATCCTCCGCGTTATTCTCTATCAATCGACCCAATTTTAAGGCGACAGCGAGATTTATCTCCTTCTCATTAACATTCGCCCCTCTAGCTCCCGGGTCCTTACCACCATGCCCGGCATCGATCACGACCGTAAAAGTCTTCTCTCTCGCCTGAAGTCCGGGCAAGAAAAAAAACAACGCAAATAGCAAGTTAATATATAGAAAAGACTTTTTGCTCACTTTCTAAAATTATTGCAAATTTGGAGACAAATGTAGCGCTTTTTTGCTGATTGACAGATATCTTTTTTTATAATTAAAACAAAAAAAGAGGGCAGTTTCGAAACTACCCTCTTTCATGATATATTAAAGTATCTATTATTCAGAAACAACCTCGAAAGGAACCTCAACAGAAACCTCTTTGTGAAGTTTCAAAACAGCCTTATAGCTACCTACTTCCTTAACAGACTCCTTGATATAGATAATTTTACGATCGATATTCTCGAAACCAGCCTTAGCCAAAGCCTCAGCGACTTGGATATTCGTTACAGAACCGAAGATCGTACCTGTAGAGCTAGTCTTAGCGCCAATCGTCAAAGCCACACCCTCCAACTTAGCGGCCAAAGCCTGAGCGTCTTCCTTGATCTTAGCCAATTTGTGGGCACGTTGCTTCAAGTTCTCAGCCAATACTTTCTTAGCAGACTCTGAAGCGATCACTGCCTTACCCGTGGGGATTAGAAAGTTACGTCCGTAACCGTCTTTTACTGTTACGATATCGTCTTTGTAGCCTAAATTCACTACATCTTCTTTCAAAATAACTTGCATATTCTGTCTCCTCTTAATTTATTATTTCATCAAATCGGTTACGTAAGGAAGCAAAGCCAAGTGACGAGCACGCTTTACAGCCTGAGCTACACGACGTTGGAACTTCAAGGAAGTACCCGTGATACGACGCGGAAGGATCTTACCTTGCTCATTCAAGAATTTCTTCAAGAATTCAGGATCCTTATAATCGATATACTTGATACCGTTCTTTTTGAAACGGCAATATTTTTTCTTCTTAACGTCTACTGAAGGCGGAGTTAAATATCTGATTTCTGATTGAGTTGCTGCCATAATTAATTATTCTCCTTTACTGTTTCTTTAGATGATTTCAGATTTCTTCTCTTAGCTGCATATTCTGCGGCATACTTGTCTTGACGGAAAGTCAAGAAGCGGATCACACGCTCGTCACGACGGAAGTTCAACTCCAACGTAGCGATAACACTAGGATCTGCCTTGAATTCAACCAACTGGTAGAAGCCTGTTGTTTTCTTGTCGATAGGATAAGCTAACTTGCGCAAGCCCCAGTTCTCTTCATTCACGATCTCAGCTCCTTGAGCTTTCAGAAGGTTCGTGAATTTCTCTACCGCTTCCTTCATCTGAGCGTCAGACAAAACGGGAGTCAAAATGAAAACGGTTTCGTAATTGTTCATAAAACGCTGTTTAATATTGATTAATAAAAAATTTTGCGGTGCAAAGGTAGTGATTATTTGATAACTGGCAAATAGTTATACAACTTTTTTCAATCTCAGACTCATTTCACTCGTTTTAGCACCAACATCCAAAAATTCATGGCCTCCTCATTCCGGATCGTTTTCGCTTGCAAGGATAAAGTAGCCGCACCTTTCGATAAGGAAATCATACCGACAGAGCAAGGAGCAAATCCTTTCACATAAGACTCCTCCCGGAGAACCCTATCCAAATCCGCACCGAGCATAGGTTGGTCATTTACTTGATCCAATGTAAATACAAGATTCTCGGCATCCCGGTCCGTACGAAGCTCAAAAGTAGAGCCTATATTTCGTTTATCGCAAGTATAATAGATAAAAGCCTCGAACAAGCCGGCTTCCTCCACTTCCACATTCCAGCTTATCTTCGCTTCCGAGCTTTTCCAATTCGTAAAATAAGAACAATTCGGATAACGGTTGGAGCGTTCGATCGGGCCAGATATCCTCGCATCCCGGGCCGGTAGCTTTGAATAGGTTTCCTGCGGATGACCGATTATAAACGGACGGGTATCCTTTTTCGGGAAATCCGCCAGTAACTCATCCTTAAACCAATTCGAATAACGCTTCATCCGCTCATATATCTCGGGTTCTTTATCCGATACATCCTTCCGTTGCTCACGATCTATATCCGTTTTATATAAATGACCTTCCGCATCCAATAGATAATATGGGATACGCACACTCGTCTTACCCCCCCAATAACTATATAAAACCCGATCCATAGCAGGAGCTTTCTCATCCAGCAATCGCTGTCCCCAATCGATTCCGTCCAGTTTCCTTAACGGGGTATATTCTATTCCCGCCAAACCTAATAAAGTAGGGATTAAGTCTATAGCCCCGGACAACTGGGTTTCCACGGCCCCTTTCCTTATGTGTCCCGGCCAACGGATACAAAACGGCGAACGAACACCCCCTTCATCCGTAGAGCCTTTTCGCCCTTTCATCCCACCATTCCACCGGAAACTATTCGGGCCGTTATCCGAGAAATAAATAACAATCGTCTCTTGTTCCAAATCCAATGAATGTAACAAAGACAATACACGTCCGATATTCCAATCTAAATTCTCGGCCAAGGCCAAAGCCGCTTTCGTAAACGTAGTATCTTCTTGCTCCGGGAAAGTAGCTCGCTGCGACAAGGTACGATCTTTTACACGGTTCCACCAACTATCCGGGACTTGCATCGGATTATGAGGTGTATTATAAGATAAGAACATAAAAAATGGATGTTCTTTATGATCACGTATATAATCCAAGGCTTTATCGGTCAGATCATCTATGATAAAGCCCTCGCCCGAAATAATCTCTCCGTTATGCTCCAACACTGGGTTCCAATAATTCCCCCAATGCCCGGAACAAAAACCATAGAATTCCTCAAAGCCCCTTGCGTTCGGATGGTAGGGATATTGCGTACCACTATGCCATTTTCCAAATAGAGAGGTAGCGTATCCGGCCTCCCGGAAATATTCCGCGATCGTTTTCTCTCCCAGATTAAAGCGTTCGCCTCCCCCGGTCGTAGAATTAACGCCACTCCGTACATGATAGCGTCCGGTCAAGAACTCCGCCCTCGTCGGGGATGACACCGGACAGACATAAAAATTCTCCAAAATCGTTCCCTCATGAGCGATACGATCTATATTAGGAGTTTGCACGAAGGTATTCCCCGTGAAGCCCAAATCGCCCCAACCTTGGTCATCCGATAACATTACGATGATATTGGGGAGCTGTTTTTGAGCGAAGGCCGGAATACAACCGGCCCCCACTCCCAAAACACTAAACAATACGCCTAACTTTGTCATTCGATTCAACTTTTTGCCTAATCAAGATTACCTTTATTGCGGACGGCTATATCCTTGATCCAACAATTTCTTCAACAACGCGGAAAGCTCATTCGCAATGCCTTTCTCACGCAAGAAGAGATTATTACTCTCCAAAGAATCGGTCCGCATATTATAAAGTTGGCCTTTCGGTCCATTCTTCACCGGGGATAAACGGGCGGGAGCCGTAAAACCACCGGAGCCCAGACAATCGATATATTTCCAATCTCCCTTCTTGATCGCTAATTTGCCGGAGCCGGACAAGTACATGATCTGGTCTCTCGTCGAGGCATTCATATCACCATCCAATACTTTCTTAAAGCTAAAGCTATCCTCTGCCTGTCCTTTAGGAAGGGATTGCCCAGTCAAATCCGCCAATGTAGCCAATATATCTACCAAGCCAACCGTTTGGGTACAGACTCCGGGGCGCTTGATATGATCCGGCCAATGAACAATCAGCGGAACATGATGACCGCCGTCCCACGCATCACCTTTCTGTCCACGGCGGCTCCAGTTACTTTGATGCCCGTATTGCTGGATATCCTCCTCTTCCCATGCGCCTCCGTTATCACTGGCGAAAATGACAATCGTATTCTTCTCCAGACCTAATTCCTTTAGTTTGGCATTCACCCGAGCCACGACATTATCGATATCGCCCATAAAATCGCCATAGGTACCTAACTCGGTAGATCCCTTAAACTGAACGGTGGGCAGCCATGGGGTATGCGGACCAGTTAACGGCATATATAAAAAGAATGGCTTGTCCTTTCGTCCTTCCCGATCGATAAAAGCGATACCCTCATCTACGATTGTCGGGAAACATTCCTCAAACTTAAAGGAGCGCGACATCTCTCCGTTACGCCACCAAACGCCCCGTTCCCAATAAATATCATTCTCGTTCGTATGTTTACGATCCCAAGCGTAAACCGTCTCATCCTGTTTCTTCGGATAAGCGTCCGCCGTCAAGATGACATCCGGGTCCACGACACGGTCATTGCGCACGAACGCATAAGGCGGCATATCCAAGGAAGCCGGAAGGATGAAAGAATAGTCAAACCCTAATTCCGTAGGGCCTCTTTTTACAGGGGCGGAGAAATCCGTATTCGTATAACCAAATTTCTTAGGGGTAAGAATTTGTGGTTTCGAGTCATCTTTCAACTGCCAGTCGAGCCCTAGATGCCATTTCCCGACACAAGCGGTCGTATAGCCGGCATTACGCATCAAGGAACCGATCGTCAAACGCTCCGGTTCGATATATGGAGACAAGTACCCCCAATACTCGGACTTCTTCGGCGTACGGAAAAAATAACGTCCTGTCACTAAACCGTAGCGTGAAGGCCCACTCAACGCACCCGCAGAATGGGCATCCGTAAAACGGATACCGTTCCGGGCCAATTGATCGATGGCCGGTGTACGTACCCTAGCATATGGATTATTGCATCCAACATCCCCGTAACCCATATCATCCGCCAGAATGATCACGACATTGGGTTGCTTTTGGGCGAACACCACCGGCACATATAGTAAACCGGTGGCTAATAAAGACAACTTGATCTTCATATATTATTTTCTATTCGTTAATAACCTTGATTCTGAGTCAGGTTCGGATTCGCCTGCCGTTCGCTTAATGGAATCGGGAACAATAGCTGGGTTTCCGTATACACCTTACCCCAATTCGTCTTATAGCCGATAAAGTCCACATATTCCCCGGATTTATCATCCCGGATCTTACGGGTGCGTAGCATATCAAACCACATCTTATTCTCATAGCATAGGTCAAAGTAACGTTGGTCCCAGACTTCCTCCAAGAATGCGCTTGCATTGGTCTGCCTGAACGGTGCTAATCCGGCCCTTCCTCGTATTTGGTTCACGATATCGATGGATTGCTGGTTCGGAGTACCATCCGCGTTCACTTGCGCTTCCGCATACATTAATAATACATCCGTGTAACGATATACACTCCAGTTTAAGTCCGACTTCGCCGTATTATCAATAGCCACTTGATCAAAAAACTTATAGATATAATAGCCATTCAAATCCATAAACTCCAACTCTGCCGCTCCCGGAGAGAACTTACTCGGATGCCCCTTGTAGTTTGTAAAGAAATATTGCTTCTCTTCCGTACGCTTATCTCCTTTCTCAAAGCTTTCCACGAATTCTTTGGTAGGGATCAGGCTACCATATTCCAAATCGTAGGCGGAAATGCCGGAACGAGAAGGTAAAAAGATACGTACCGACTCGTTATGCCGCTTGTTCAAGGAGAACTGAACTTGATAAATAAACTCTCCCTTATTATTCTGCGACGGAAGCCGTAGGCTCTCATAATCCGTGAAGAGCGTATACTCATTTGATTTTATAACCTCCAATGAACGTTTAGCCGATTCTGCGTAATAAGATTTACCTCCTTGCAAAGGATAACCGGCATACGTAAGATAGACATCCGCAAGAAGCGCTTTCACCGCTCCCATCGAGACACGCCCTGTATGATCGCTAAAAGCCAGATCCGATTGCTCGGCCTCCAACAAATCCGGAATAATGATCTCATCATAGATTTCCTTTACCGGGGCACGAGATACTTGCAGCTCTCCCAACTCCGACTGTACGGTCGTAATCTTAGGGACATCACCAAAGATACGTACCAAATAGAAATAATACAAAGCCCTCATAAACTTCACCTCGGCCATGTAGCCATTAATCAAGGAAGCATCCAGATTCTCGAACTCCCCGAGTTTTTGAAGCGCAAGGTTACAGTTCGCGATACCGGCATAACAATCTTGCCACCAGTCCTCGATATATAAAGAACGATCACTCACCAGTAGATCCTGAAAGTCCTTATAATTCGATTGGGAATTCTCGGAAGTAGCTTTGCCAGTCATATATTCGAGCAATAAGATCGTATTACATCCCCAACCCGGGGTCATCTTATTAAAGACCGTATTCTTCAAATAAGCCGAATTCGTCAAGGCCAAAGCGGACTCCTTACTTGTCAACTTTGAATCGGTAGTCATCGTACCGGTAGGCTGCTCGTCCAAGAAATTATTACAAGAAGACAAGAATAACGCACATAATGAGACGATATAGATTTTATTTATTTTCATAACTCAATCGCATTAGAATTTAACATTTAAACCAAAAGTAAAAGTACGTGCCTTAGGCTCGCTGAAGTCGTCGATACCTTGTCCGAAAGCAGCATCCTCATAGGTCGTAACCTCCGGATCATAGCCTTTGTACTTCGTGATACAGAACAAGTTCTGAGCACTCGCGTAGATTCTCAAATCCTGTAACTTTATCTTTTGGAGCAAGCTCTTGCTGAAAGTATATCCCAAGACGAAGTTCTGCCCCCGAACGAAAGAACCGTTCTGCATCCAATGTGAATCCGGATAAGAATCATAATACGATTTCATCGGACGACGCTGGGCAACCATCGTATGCTGGTTTTGCGGAGTCCAAGCGTTCAAATTCGACTTGAAGCCATTCGCTACGCCCGAGCGATCCTCGGCGTTATGAGTAGCGCAATTCACGACATCATTCCCGAACACGAAGCGGAGATCGAACGAGAAATCGAAGTTCTTATAAAGGAACGTATTAGAGATCGTCATGGTCCAGTCCGGGGAGGTACAGCCGATAATCGTATTATCCTCGCTATTGATCTTCCCGTCGCCATTCAAGTCCTCATACTTCACGTCTCCCGGAAGGCGGTTGTATTTAGCCGCTTCAGCGGCCTCGTCCTCCCCCCAAGTTCCCAGACGACGCAATCCCCATAGCGAACCAACAGGTTCACCGACACGCAATATCAGCATATCCCCTTGCGGATGACGCGGAGCAGGATAGATATCCTCATCATTTTCGCCCAAGCTCAGGATTTTATTCCGATTCACGCTAAACAATACCGTAGACATCCAATTAAAATTGTCAGTCTGTATATTATGCGTATTTAATGTCAATTCAAAGCCTTGGTTCTGCACAGAGCCGATATTTCGCATGATCGTATTCAATCCGGAAGTTCCCGGGATCGGGGCATTCAATAACAGATCACTCGTCTTTTTATAATAATAATCCAAAGACAAATCGATACGCTGATTCAATACGCTTACATCGACACCGGCATCCCATTGCAAGGTCTTCTCCCATTTCAAGTCTGGATTACCAAATGTACTACGATATAAAGCCGTATAATAATTATCTCCAAAAATCGCATTCTCCGATCCTAAATTCTGGAAGAAAGCATAATTGCCGATCTCTTGGTTTCCGGTCTCGCCGATACTGGTACGTACCTTTAGATTATTCAGCCAATGAACACTTTTCAAAAAGCTTTCCTCCGAGGCTCTCCACGCAAAGGCGAAAGAGGGGAAGAACGCGTATTTATTATTCTTTCCGAATTTGGACGATCCGTCGTAACGGCCTGTAGCCGTAAATAGATAGCGGTCTTTCAAGGTATAATTGATACGTGCGAAATAAGAGTTGATAGACCAAGCATAATCATCCGATTTCGACGGTATCGTCACTGTTCCCGCTCCCAGATTATGCCATTGGTAAAAATCATCGCTGAAATTCTGCGAGGTAGCTTCCACGCTCTCGGCAACTCGTTGCTGCCAGCTTGCTCCAAGCATCACATTCATACGATTGTTCTTATTAAACTCCTTATTATAATTAAAATAATTTTCACTCTGCCAATACAATTCCTTCAAGGTCGCTATTGTAGCGATACCTCCCTGTGTCTTACTGAACTGGATCAGATCCTTACCCGAATAATAATTACGTTTCCTATTACTGGCATCTACGGCGAAAGTAGACTTAAAGTTCAAGTCGTCCGTGATCTTGAAATCCAGATATAGGTCGGCGATCGTCTGGATATTGGAAGTCTCGTTCACCATCTCTTCCAGATACCGGGAAGGTGTATCCTGTACCGCACCGGGGAAATCACGGTTGCTTCCCCAAGAGCCATCGGGATATTTTACGGGAATCAACGGAATAGCTTCCTGTACCAAACGCTTTACTCCATAACTCTTGTAATTATCGTTTCCCTTATTATAATTGAACGACATATTGGCACCCATTTTCAACCAATCCCGAAGCTGGGAATCCAAGTTGATCCTACCGCTATACCGGTCTAGGAAACCGTTACGCATCAAGGCATCCTTATGCATATATCCCAAATGCACGCTATACAAGGTCTTATCGGCTCCGCCCCGGATGCTGACTTGGTGATTATGGTTGATAGCCGTTTGATAAGCCTCATCCTGCCAATCGGTATCATACAATGGGTTACCATTAGCATCGAACAAATTCGGCAGATCCGCCGGCGTCACTTTCTTGTACTTGCCTTGCGCATACCCTTCCGGATCATATTTCTGCCCGTTATCCATCGTGGTATTGTAATTCTGCCACCACTCGGAAGCGTTCATCAAGTCCAGTTTCTTCGCCATTTTACCGATAGAGACATAACCGTCGTACGAGATCTGCGCTTTCTCGTTCTTGATACCTCGTTTCGTCGTAATCATGATCACGCCATTCGCTCCACGGGCACCATAGATAGCCGTGGCGGAGGCATCCTTCAATACCTCCAAGGATTCGATCTCACTAGGATTCAACAGATTGATATTGCTTACGCCAATCACGCCATCTACCACATACAGAGGCTCATTCGATGAGTTGATAGAGTTATTACCACGGATACGCACCCGTACTTTCCCGTCCGGCGTACCGCCATTCTCAAAGATTTCCACACCGGAAGCCTTTCCCGCCAAGGCCTGCCCAACATTCACCACCGGCTTGCTCAACAGCTTCTCCGCCTTTACATTGGTAACCGATCCGGTCAAGTCGCTCTTCTTCATCGTTCCGTAACCTACGACTACCACCTCATCCAATGTCTGTGTATTCTCGCCCAGCTTGATAGAGAAACTCGTCTTTCCGTTCGCCGAGACCTCTTGCGTATTATAGCCAATATAGGAAACTTGAAGGACGGAGTTGTCATTTACCTCTAGCGTAAACTTTCCGTCGAGATCGGTAATCGTACCGTTGGTAGTTCCTTTCTCCACCACGTTCGCCCCGATCACAGGATCGCCGTTCGTATCGACAATCACGCCCGAGACTTGCTTTTTCCCCTTGACAGTCTTGACCTCTTCCGGCACGATGATCACGTAATTCCCGTTTATTTTATACGTGTATCCCGTATTCTTTAACAGCTGTGATAAGACCTGCAATACTTCCATGTCTTTCTGATCCATCGAGACCTTTCTCGACACGTCCAATTGGCTATCGTTATAGGCTATCTTATAAGCAGAGCTTGACTCTAGTTTCTCAAATGCCTGTTTCAATGAGATCGAACCTTCATGGAAGGTCACTTTTTGCGCATCGATAGGCAAGCTCCCAGCCATAGCGAGGCTCAGGCAAAGAATAGCGACACGTATAGATTTATTCCTGTTCATGCGATATTAGATTTTTTAGTTAAACATTTATATCTCCTTTGTAGTACGTACTCGCTATTAGGACAAGGGAAACGAGGAGCGCACCCAACGGAAAAACGTTAACGAATTATAAAAGCCTAATATCTCCTTAACTCAATCAATATAGATCCCATCCTCTTTGATCTGATACTCCAAGCCGGGTATCATCTCCTTGACCAACATCATGATGTTCTCCAACGACTCATGCTTATTGAAATGGATCGTAAGCCGGTTGGAATGATAAGCGGAAGTACGCAAATGCACCTTCACGTTGTAGACACGTTCCAAGGTTTTCAAGATTTCCTCGAAAGAGTCGTTGTTAAACAACAAGCCTCCCTCTTTCCAATCCGAATAATCCGAGGCCACCACCTGCCGCAAGTCTATCTTTCCCCGGGAAGGGATATAGACGAGTTGCTCGTTAGGCCTCAATATACATGGAGCCACCGAGGGATCATCGGGAAGGATCTTCAAGGAACCTTCCTCCAAGGTCGTTGTTATTTTCTCTTGGTCCGGGTAGGCGGATAAATTGAACTCGGTACCCAGCACTTGTACCCGCATCGCTTTCGTTCGCACGATGAAAGGCTGCTCGGGGCGTTTTCGCACCTTGAAATATCCCTCTCCCACCAGATAGATCTCCCGCTTATCCCCAATAAAGCCAGATGGATAAAGCAGCAAGGTACCGGAATTCAACCAAACCTCGCTACCATCGGGCAAGGTGATCCGCTCCCGCTTGCCGGAAGGCACGAACTGTTCCATAAAAGCGAGTTGCTTGACATCCTGCGCATCCTTATATAAATAATAAGAAACACCCAACGACAACAAAGGAATCAGCCAGATAGCGGCGATACGTACCCACGCCGGGATACGCAGACGGCGGCGGGGCCTCACCCCCAATGTATTCTCCAATCGGGCGAAAGCCATCTCGCTCCGCTTATCCGCCTCCGGGAAACCGATCTCATTCCAGATATCCCGTAAAGCCTCTTCCTTTTCCCGCTCGTCTCCCGGCTCCGCCAATCGCTGATGTACCCGATCCACCATCTCCCCTGAGAACGAATGATGGAAAAAGTATTTTAATATCTTTTTTATAGGACTCATTCCTGCTTTTCTATTTTATCTTGTTTATAGGACCTCCTTTTCCCGCTTTACCCCCAAGCTATTAACACATCATAACAAGAAGGAAAGTCAATACCGCGTTCCGCAATTCTTTTAGCGCTAGGTTCAAGTGGTTTTCCACGGTCTTTTTCGAGAGTTGTAGATTCTCGGCGATCTCTGTGTTCGACAAACCCTCGTCGCGGCTCATCCGGTAGATCATCTTCCGCTGTGGCGGCATGGTCTCCACGATCATATCCACTAGCAACCGTAAATCCTTGGCAACTAAATCCTCGTAAGGCGTATCACTTCGTTCCCCATCTTCCTCCCCGGCTCTCTCCAAGCTCACGAGATTCACCCGGCGGGATTCGATATAATTGAACGCCGTATGCTTCGCCAGCACATAAAGGTAGGAACCAAACGTCCTCACTTCCGTGAAACGACTCCGATGCGTCCAAAGCTTTAGGAAAATCTCTTGGGTCAAGTCCTCGGCATCGCTCTCGGACTTCACGAGTCCCAGCACGAAATAATAGACTTTCAGATGGTAACGCATGAACAATTCCCGGAAAGCGGTATGATTTCCAGCGGCAAATTGTTCTAAAATGGATTTTTCATCTGTCATCTCGATTAACTCCTTTCACGATACGGTGGGAGCAAATAAAGTAATAATAACCGGCCGTAAGAACGCTTTTCTTGTTAATAAATACAAAATTGAAAGGAATCCCCCGTATATCAAGCCCTCCCTTCCCGAAGATTTAAGGCTTCTAAAGGCATCCTTTAGCTGTTTTCTCCGTACCTATTCATCTTCTACCATCCGTTGTATGATCATCCACCAACTGTTAGAAGATCATGCAACGGATGGTGGATGATCATTTAACGGCTGATAGAAAATGAAAGTCTACGCTCGAAATCCTTTAAATGTAGGTTTCTTTCGCCTAATGTGTGATGAAGAATCGCTTACCGCTTCCTTATGTTCTTTTTTTTGTCTAAGTTTGTTCCTTCAATGACATTCAATATGTATTGGTTACATCATTCTATCAATTTACTCAAGATCGTGCCCTTTTTGGGCGGTTGGTTATCCGACCGGTTGCTAGGAGACCCGCAAGGTTGGCCCCATCCGATCGTATGGTTTGGCAAAGCGATCAGCGCCGGAGAGAAAGAGTTGAATAAAGGCTCTGAGCGGGTCCTAAAAGGTGGCATACTGGCAGTCGTGCTTATCCTTGGCGTGTATTTAATCTGCGAGTGGATATTGTCGTGGGCTTGGATCATACATCCGCAGTTCAGTGGGTTGCTGACGGCTGTCGGCGTATTTTATTGCCTGTCCGGAAAGACGCTTATTAAGGAAGTGAAGGCGGTGTTCGAGGCCGTGGACCGTAGCACGGAAGAAGGACGGCGGCAAGTGGCGCGGATCGTTGGGAGGGATACCTCGAACCTGTCGCCGCAAGAGATACGGGCGGCGGCGTTGGAGACCTTGTCCGAGAACCTGAGCGATGGCGTGATCGCCCCGATGTTTTGGTTCGCCCTGCTGGGGTTGCCGGGGATGATGGCTTACAAAATGGTGAATACGCTGGACTCGATGATCGGTTATAAGAATGAGCGTTACCTAGAGTTCGGACGGATAGCGGCGCGAATCGACGATATCGCCAATTACATCCCGGCCCGCCTCACGGCCTATTTGATGTTGCTGGTCTCCAATAATTGGGGGAAAAGGGATTTCGTACGGCGTTTCGGCCCTGAACACGCAAGCCCTAATTCCGGTTATCCAGAAGCGGCCTTGGCGGCGGTCTTGGACTGCCAGTTCGGGGGGACGCACGATTATTTCGGCAAACCGGTGGAGAAGCCTTATATCGGAACGAACGCGAGACCTTTCACGACCGAGGATATGCGTATCGCCATTCAAGTGAATAGTAATACGGAACTGTTGATGGGTGTGATCGTCACCCTTATTTTACTAATAATATAATATTAATAATATGGAAATTAGATTAAACAAACTGATAAGCGAAGCCGGTGTTTGCTCACGCCGGGAAGCGGACAATTTCATCGAGATGGAACGGGTAACCGTAAACGGCAAGCAACCGCACGTAGGCCAGAAGGTCACGGCGGAGGATGTCGTATTGGTGGATGGCGAACGCTTGAACGTAGAGAAATACATCCGCCTGCAAGAGGAGGAGAAAAAGGAGATGCAGCAAGAAAAAGAATTACTCGGCACGCTCCGGAAAGTGAAACCCGAGAACAAGGGAGGCCGTGAAGGCGCTAAAATGGAGAAGTTCGGAAAGTTCAATAAATACGCTGCCGCCCGTAAGGCGCAGAAAGAGGGAGGCTGGAAATCCAAGACCGCCAAGCTTACCGACGAGGAGAAGTTATTGCGAGATGCCTTACGCCCCAAGTTCGGAAAGGCACTGAGCAAATCGGCGGTGGCGCAGCGGATCGCCGCCAACCCGAAATCGGCCGCCCTTCGGAAGACGAGCAAGAACAACCCGATCAACAAGGCGAAACGTGCCGCCCACCGGAAAAACAGGAATCACGAAGGCGATGAGTAAGAAAGTGATCTTAGTGACTGGAGGACAGCGGTCCGGCAAGAGTGGGTACGCACAGAGGCTCGCCTTATCGCTGTCGCCCAACCCGGTTTACCTAGCTACCTCCCGCATCTGGGACGAGGAGTTCCGGAAGCGGGTGGAACGCCACCAGCGAGACCGTGGCCCCGAGTGGACCAATATAGAGGAGGAGAAATACTTGAGCCGCCACGATCTTACCGGTCGTGTCGTGGTGATCGATTGCGTAACCCTTTGGGGGACGAACTTCTTCTTCGACAATCAAAGCGACGTGGAATTATCCCTCTCCCTCCTCAAAGCGGAGTTCGATAAACTCTCCCGGCAAGATGCCTACCTGATCTTCGTGACGAACGAGCTGGGTATGGGAGGCGTGCCGATAGACGAGGTGCAACGTAAATTTACCGATATGCAAGGCTGGCTCAACCAATATATCGCCTCGAAGGCGGACGAGGTTGTCTTGATGGTCAGCGGAATCCCCGTCAAGATCAAGGAATAAGAACAACTACTTATATAAAATATTACTATCATGATACAATTTCACATCGAGGCCCCAGACAAAGGGCTGGAGGCTGCTTTACAAGACAAGATCGATAATCTGACAAAGCCGAAAGGCTCATTGGGAACGCTCGAGGCGCTCGCCCGGCAAGTGGGATTGATCCAGCAGACCTTATCGCCTGTCTTGCGTCATCCCGTGAACGTAATCTATGCATCGGATCACGGCATCGCCGACGAGGGCGTAAGCAAATCTCCCAAGGAGGTAACTCGCCAAGTGATCCATAATTTCTTGAACGGAGGAGCGGGAGTTTGCTACCTTGCCCGCCAGCATGGTTTCGAGTTGAAGATCGTGGATGGCGGCGTGGATTTCGATTTCCCCGTTATCCCCCAACTTATCGACCGCAAGGTGCGCAAGGGAGGAACCCGTAACTTTCTTCACGAGGCGGCCATGACCGTGGAGGAGATGGAGAAAGCCCTTCAATACGGAGCCGATATCGTGACGGATTGTTACAACGAAGGCTGTAACGTGATCAGTTTCGGAGAGATGGGTATCGGGAATACGGCGGCTTCCAGCATGTGGATGACTTGCCTCACGCAAATCCCATTGATCGACTGTGTGGGGGCCGGTAGCGGACTGGACAGCGAAGGCGTACGGCATAAATACAACGTACTGAAACGCTCGTTGGAGAATTACAAAGGGGATGGAAGCGCCTTGGATGTAATGCGCTACTTCGGAGGGTATGAGATGGTTATGGCTGTAGGAGGCATGTTGCGTGCCGCCGAACTGAAGATGATTATCCTCGTGGATGGTTTTATCATGACGAATTGCGTATTGGTGGCTTCCCGCTTATATCCGGAAATGCAATCGTATTGCGTATTCGGGCATTGCGGCGACGAGGCCGGACATAAACGGATACTGGATTTCTTGGGGGCAAAAGCATTGCTCGATCTAGGGCTACGGCTGGGAGAAGGTTCCGGCTCGGTATGCGCTTACCCGATACTCGACTCCGCCGTTCGCATGATCAACGAGATGCATAGTTTCAAGCAAGCGGCAATCACCAAATATTTCTGATATGTTGCGGATACTCGCTGCGTTTATATTCTTTACTCGGTTACCGTTCTGGCGGTTGGCGGAGGTTCCGGCGGCCTGTTTCAAGAATATCGTGAGCCATTGGGCGTTGGTCGGTTGGCTGACGGCTGGTTTGTCGGTATTGGTCTTGTACGCTACCTCCTTGATTCTTCCGCCATCCGTGGCGATCTTATGCGCCATGATTACCCGATTGCTGATAACTGGCTGCCTGCATGAGGACGGGCTGGCGGATTTCTTCGACGGTTTCGGCGGCGGCACGAGCCGGGAACGCATATTGGCGATCATGAAAGACTCGCATATAGGTAGCTATGGGGTAATCGGACTGATTTTCTACTTCGGACTGTTCTACCTACTAGTAAGCAGTCTCCCGATCGAGCTAGCGGGATGTGCCATACTGGCTGGAGATCCTTTTTGCAAAGGCGTCTCCAGCATGATCATCAATCGCCTGCCTTACGCGAGGAAAGAGGAGGAAGCCAAGAACAAGACCGTATATAGCCGAATGACCTCTCGAGAATATGTATTTAGCATCATTTGTGCTTTCTTACCGTTATTATGGCTTCCCCAACCTGTTTACTTACTAGCGGGTATATTCCCGGTTATCACTTGGTACTTCCTCACCTCTTTCATGAAGAGAAAGATACAAGGATATACGGGAGACTGCTGTGGAGCGACTTTTCTTCTTTGTGAGTTAAGCTTCTATATGGGTTTCGTGATCATCTATCAAACTATATAATTATGGAGATTTATTTAATCAGACATACCTCTGTCGATGTTCCCGCCGGCTACGCCTACGGGCAAACCGATGTTCCATTGAAACCGACCTTCGAGGAAGAGGCGGAAGAGGTAAAAAAAGGCTTGAGCGATCATACGTTCGATAAGGTTTGGACAAGTCCCCTTACCCGCTGCGTGCGCTTAGCTAATTATTGCGGTTTTCCGGAGGCGGAAAGAGAAGACCGTATCAAGGAGGTGAATTTCGGGGAGTGGGAAATGAAGTCATGGAATGAGCTATCCTCCGATCCCCGCTCAGAGGCTTGGTTTAAGGATTGGGTTAATAACCCGACTCCAAATGGTGAATCCCTACAAGATCAATACGACCGGGTTAGCGACTTCTTGAATGAGCTTCGCAAAAGCGGGCTGCAAAAGGTATGCCTGTTCGCGCATGGCGGGGTATTGACTTGTGCCCGGGTCTACGCTGGCGAATATCCTTTGCAAGACGCTTTTAAGAACGTACCCTCTTACGGGGCTATCGTAAAATTAGTGCTGGATTAACCAAAATCCGGCACATTTCGAAAGGATAAGATGCGGCACGCCACATCTCTACAACGGCTGGTGTATATAACAAAAAAAGGAGCCAATCTTTCGACTGACTCCTTTCACCTAAGACGGC